>Ga0207652_10000058_pt1 | contig 113620 bp, 114 predicted proteins | sample KBSC63BmetaG_FD_184334 | JGI IMG/M metagenome (GOLD analysis project Ga0207652, IMG submission 184334) | Corn rhizosphere microbial communities from Kellogg Biological Station, Michigan, USA - KBS C6-3B metaG (SPAdes) (version 2) | ecosystem: Host-associated > Plants > Roots > Rhizosphere ...
AAAATCGCGCACGATCATCGCCACCGGCGCGGCCAACGAGCCGATCCCGGCCGGCTATTTCGACGAACCCAAGGGACCGAACCTTCCGGCCAAGGCAACGACGGCGCAGCCGCCCGACCAGGGCAAACCCAAGGGCAAGCCGACCGGCCGCAAGCCGAGCGAACAAACGACGCCGCCGTCCAACCCGGGCAAGGGGGAGTAGAGCCGATGTTGCGCAATATCCTGCTCGCCGGCGCCGCCGCGCTGGTTGTCACGCCCGCCGCCGGCCAGAACCTCGTCCCGTCGGCCGACACCGCAGCGATCTCGGGGCTCAACATCCGGAACATCGGTTCGGCCAAGATGTCGGGCCGGATTTCCGCTGTCGCCGGCCGCCCCGACAAGGACGGAAAGTTCACGCTGCTGGTCGGCTCCGCCTCGGGCGGGGTGTGGATGTCGCAGGACAGCGGCACGACCTTCAAGCCGGTGTTCGACAAGCAGCCGGTGCAATCGATCGGCGCCGTCGCCTTCGATCCGACCAACCCGCAGGTGATGTGGGTCGGCACCGGCGAGAGCTGGACTCGCAATTCGGTTTCGATCGGCAATGGCGTCTACAAGTCCACCGACGGCGGCGAGACCTGGACCCACATGGGCCTGCCCGCGACCGAGCGCATCGACCGGATCCTCGTGCACCCCAAGAACGGCAATATCGTCTATGTCTGCGCGCCGGGGAAACTGTGGTCGGATTCGCCCGACCGCGGGCTCTACAAGACGACCGACGGCGGCAGGACCTGGGCGCTGATCCTGAAGGGCGCGAACCTGTCGACCGGCTGCTCATCCGTGGCGATGGACCCGTCGAACCCCGAGCATTTGCTCGCCGGCACCTGGGACTTCCGCCGCAAGCCCTACGAGTTCCGCTCAGGTGGAAACGGGCCGGAAGCACCGTCCGGCAGCCGCTTCGCCGAGAGCCACGACGGCGGCCGGACCTGGACCGAGCTTAACGCGTCGAACCGCAAGGGCCTCCCGCCCCAGCCATGGGGCCGGCTCGAAATCGTCTATGCGCCGTCGAACCCGAAGCGCGTTTACGCTTTCATCGAGAACGTGCGCCCGGCCTTGTTCGTCTCCGATGACGGCGGCGCGACCTGGCAGGAGCGCGACCGCAGCCAGGGCATGGTTTGGCGCCCCTTCTACTTTGGCCGCATGGTCGCCGATCCCAAGGACCCCGACCGGCTGTTCAAGATGGGCTATAACGCGATCGTGTCCGACGACGGCGGCAAGAGCTTCTCGAGCACAACAGACGCGACCCACCCCGACTGGCACGACCTGTGGATCGACCCGAACAACACCAAGTACATGTTCGGCGGAAGCGACGGCGGCCTGTGGTACAGCTACGACGGCGGAAACCGCTGGTGGATGGCGATGAACCTGCCCGTCAGCCAGTTCTATCATGTCAGCACCGACGATCGCGATCCCTACCAGGTCTATGGCGGCCTGCAGGACAACAGCAGCTGGGTCGGCGACCAATATTATCCCGGCGGGATCAGCAACGACCGCTGGGAGAATCTCTACGGCGGCGACGGCTTCTGGGCCTTCTCCGACCCGTCGGACCCCGATTACGTCTATGCCGAATATCAAGGCGGGCACATCTCGCGGATCAATCGCAAAACGCTGCAGCCGCGCGATATCCGCCCGACCGCTGGCTTCAAGGAAAAGCTGCGCTTCAACTGGAACACGCCGATCGCCCTGTCGCCCAATGAAAAGGGTACGATCTACATCGGCTCGCAATTCCTGTTCCGCAGCCGCGACCACGGCGTGACCTGGGACCGCATTTCACCGGATCTCAGCACCAATGACCCGATCCGCCAGCGCCAGGAGCAATCGGGCGGGATCACCGTCGACAATTCGTCGGCCGAGATGAACACGACCATCTATTCCATTTCCGAAAGCCCGCGCGCCGCCGGCCAGATCTGGGTCGGAACCGACGATGGCAATGTCCAGCTGACCCGCGACGGCGGCCGCAACTGGACGAACGTCACTCGAAACCTCGGCATGCCCGCCGGCAATTGGATCAGCTGGGTCGAGGCGAGCCGCTTCAACCCCGCCGTCGCTTATGTTGCCAACGACCGTCACCAATATGGCGACATGCAGCCTTACCTCTACCGGACCGCGGACTATGGCCGCACCTGGCAGCGGCTGGTCGGCCCCGGCACGCCCGGCGTCACCGGCTATGCGCATGTCATCAAGGAAGACCGGCTCAATCCGAACATCCTCTATCTCGGGACCGAGTTCGGCCTGTTCGTGTCGCTGAACGGCGGCCAGTCCTGGTCGCAGTTCAAACCCAACAATTTCCCCGACGGGGTCGCGGTGCGCGACATCTATATCCAGGACCGCGAGGACGACATGCTGCTCGCGACCCACGGCCGCGGCATCTGGGTGATCGATGACATCAGCCCGCTCCGCTCACTCTCCGCGGCGACTCTGGCGAGCACCGTCGCGCTGATCCCGACCAAGCCGGTCCAGCAGCGCATCGAGGGCAATGGCGGCTGGTCCGAAGGCAACGCGACCTACTACGGCGACAATCCGCCCGACGGCGCGGTGATCAATTACTACCAAAAGGCGCGCCACGTGATCGGGCGCATGAAGCTCGAGATCCTCGATTCGACCGGCAAGGTCATCGACGAGCTTCCCGCGTCCAAGCGCCGCGGCCTCAACCGGGTGACCTGGTCGATGCGGACCAAGCCGCCGCTGGTTCCACCGGCTGCCTCGCTCGCCGGAGCGTCGACCCAGGGCGAGCGTTTCCTTCCGGGCACCTACACCGTTCGCCTGACCAAGGCCGGGCAGGTCGTCAGCGAACCGCTGACGGTGACTCTCGACCGGCGCGCGACCTTTACGCTCGCCGACCGGCAGGCGCAGTTCGCGGCCGCCGAGCGGATCAAGGGGATGTTCGCGCGGATGAGCAAGGTGGTCGCCGAAATCAACGGAGTGCGGGCCCAGGCCGGCGCAATCGCCGAGAATGCGTCAGCGCCCGCGGAGGTGAAGAGCGCGGCCGCGCAGCTCACGGCCAAGACCGACGCCCTGCGCAAGGAGATCGTTGCCACGACCGAAGGCGGCGCGATTACCGGCGAGGAGCGGCTGCGCGAGCATGTCGACGAAATCTACGGCGCGATCAATTCGGTCGAGGACCGGCCGACCGCCTATCAGATGGCGCGGATCGACGCGCTCGATCGCGAGCTCAGGGAAGTCGAAGCGCAGTGGGCGGCGTTCCAGTCGGGCGACCTCGCCCGGTTCAACGCGCGCCTAAAAACCGCCAACCTGCCGCCGCTGACGATTGCCGAGATGGAGATCGACCCGGACGATGTCGCGCGCGGCGGCCGTGCCGCGGTTCTCGCGCGCGGCCTCGTCGGCACCAAATTCTACGGCAACGCCGCGGCCTTGCTCCAGACCGGCGAGAAGGACTGAGGCTTCATTCAGTGCTGCTGCCGTGGCCACCGCCGAGCGGTTTCACGTGCACGGTCTTGATGTTGACGAATTCCTTGATGCCATAGGCCGAGCATTCGCGCCCGTAGCCTGAATGCTTGACGCCGCCGAACGGCGTCCGTGGGTCCGAGCGCACATTTTCGTTGACGAAGCTGAGGCCCGCTTCGAGCTGTTCGGCCGCAATGCGCCGGCCACGATCGAGGTCGCGCGTCAGCACGCCCGAGCCGAGCCCGAACTCGCTGTCGTTCGCGATACGGATTGCGTCCGCCTCGTCGGCGGCGGCGATGATCGCGGCAACCGGCCCGAACACCTCCTCGTCATGCGCCGGTTGGCCGGGCCGTACGTCGGAAAGGACCGTCGCCGGGTACCAGGCGCCCGCACGGTTGGGCACATGGCCGCCGAGCAAAAGCCTGGCGCCTTTGGCGATGCTGTCGTCGACCTGCCGCTGAAGTTCATCGCGCGCATGCACGCTGACCATTGGCCCGAGCCGGGTGCCCGGCGTCGCCGGAGCGCCCATCTCGTATCCTCGCATTTCGGCGACCAGCGCCTTCTCGAACGCGTCGAGGATCGGCCGGACGACGATGAAGCGCTTGCCGGCGATGCAGCTCTGGCCGCCGTTCACCATCCGCGCCGTTGCCGCGATCTTCGCCGCGGCTCCGACGTCCGCATCCTCGAGCACCACGTAGGCGTCGGATCCGCCAAGCTCGAGCACGCACTTCTTGAGCACCGAGCCGGCCGCGGTTGCAACGCTGCGCCCTGCCGGCACGCTGCCGGTGAGCGTGACGGCGGCGACATTCTCGTCCTTGATCAAGGCTTCGACATCACGGCTCGGGAGCAGAAGCGCGCGGAACAAATCGTTGGGCACGCCGGCCCTGTGCAGCACATCCTCGATCGCCAGCGCGCAGCCGGGCACGTTGCTGGCGTGCTTCAGGAGCATGCCGTTGCCGGCCATCAGCGCCGGGGCCGCAGCGCGGAACACCTGCCAGAAAGGAAAATTCCACGGCATCACCGCGAGGATGATGCCGAGCGGATTGAAGGTGACGAACGCTTCACCGCCGCCGATGTCGGCGGGCTCATTGGCGAGATACTCCTCGGCGTGATCGGCGAACCAGTCGCAGTGGAAGGCGCACTTCTCGACCTCGGCGCGGCCGTCGTCGACGGTCTTGCCCATCTCCTCGGTCATCAGCCGCGCGAATTCGTCCTTGCGCTCGCGCAGGATAGCCGCGGCGCGGTGGATGATTGCGGCTCGCTCGGTGAAGCTGGTCCGGCGCCAGTCGAGGAACGCGCGACGCGCTGCACTCGCGGCAATGCGCGCATCTTCAATTCCGTGCGGATCGTAGGACTTGCCCCGCTCTCCCGTTGCGGGGTTGATCACCTGCAGCTTGTCCGCCCTCGTGCCGGGGCGCGTCAGCTCAACCTGGTCCGCCATAGCGAGTCTCCCAATGCGCTCAACGCTCCTAGACCCCGCCGCGCCGCCGACCAAGGCAGTTGACCTCGGCGCGCGGCGCTCCGAGAGCGTGGCGCCGATGACTGTCGTTGCCCGCCTGGAACCGGACGCGCTCGATCCGCAGAAGGAGTTGGCCGCGCTGACCGCCGATGCGCGCGGCGCTGGCGCGATCGTCACCTTCGTCGGCCTTGCGCGCGCTCGGTCGAAACATGGCGCGGCAGTCGAATCGCTGGTCCTCGATCATCATTCGCGGCTGACACAGCAGTCGCTCGACCGAATCGCCACGGAATGCATCGCGCGATTCGAGGTCACGCATGTGCGCGTCGTCCACCGCTGCGGCGCGGTTGGTGCGGACGAGCCGATCGTCTTCGCCGGCGCCGCGTCGCTGCATCGCCGGGCCGCCTTCGAAGCCGCCGACTATCTGATGGACCGGCTCAAAACCGAGGCCGTGTTCTGGAAACGCGAGGTGGGGCAAGAAGGCTCGACCTGGATCGAACCGACCGAAGCCGATCACGTCGACCGCGAAAGGTGGGACTGAGTTCCGGTGCCGAAAGACTGGAGCGGGCGAAGGGATTCGAACCAAGCGCGCAGGCACTTGCGCCGGAGCGCCAACAACGACTCCCGAGGGTTCCAAGGCAATTGGCCGGAAGACTGGAGCGGGCGAAGGGATTCGAACCCTCGACCCCAACCTTGGCAAGGTTGTGCTCTACCCCTGAGCTACGCCCGCTCTGAGCTGACGCCGGTGGCCAAACGGCCGGTCCGGCTGAGGTGAGGCGCGCGCCTAGCATGGTGTCGGGCGCTCCTGCAAGGGAGCTTCGCGCTGGCTTGTGACGGCGGCCTCACCCGCCCATATGGGCGCCTCTGGACCGCTGTTGAAGGAACCTGTCGAAGCCGTGGCAACGCTGGGACTTACCGAAGCCGAGCGCGAATCGATCGAACGCTTCGAGCGCGACGTCATCCAGCCGTCGATGACGGCCCTCGTCATCCTCGACTTCTGGGCTGAATGGTGCGGCCCCTGCAAGCAGCTCGGTCCCGTGCTCGAAAAGGTAGCGGCCGACTATGCCGCAAAGGGCGTGCTCCTCGCCAAGATCGATGTCGACAAGGAGAAATTGCTGGCGTCGCAATTCCGCATCCAGTCGATTCCGACCGTTTACGCGATCTATCACGGCCAACCGGTTGCCGATCTCACCAATTACCGCAGCGAAAGCCAGCTCAAGAAGGCGCTCGACCAGCTGCTCGCGCAATTGAAGATCGAGCCCGCGGGCGCGACACCGCAAGCCGAGATCGGGCCGCTCGTCGCGATGGGCGAGCAAGTGCTCACCGGCGGCGATGCGCCGCGCGCGGTCGTCATCTTTCGGCAAGTCCACGAGATGGCGCCGGATGACCCGGCCGTCCTCGGCGGCCTCGTTCGGGCGCTGGTCGCGAGCGGCGACACGCCCGAGGCACGGCAGCTTCTCGATGGACTGCCGCAAGATCTCGCGGCCAAGCCTGAAGTCTCGCGCGCGCGCGCCGCGCTCGAGCTCGCCTCCGCTGGCCCGGCCGCCGACGCGGCCGCCCTCGAATCGCGGCTTGCCGCCAATCCTGACGATCACGAGGCGCGCTTCGAGCTCGCCAATGCACAATTGGCGGCGGGCAACCGCGACGCGGCGGCCGACGGCTTGCTCGAGATCGTCCGGCGCGACCGCGACTGGAATGAGGGTGCGGCGCGCAAGCGATTCCTCCAGATGCTCGAAGCCCAGGGGCTCGAAGATCCCTGGTCGAGTGCGCAGCGCCGGCGCCTGTCCGCCGTGCTCTTCACGTGAGCCGGACCGTCCGCGTTCCCATCTTCCCGCTGCCCGGCGCGATCTTGTTTCCCCGATCGCAGCTGCCCCTGCACATTTTCGAGCCGCGCTATCGCGAGATGGTGCGCGACGCGATCGACGGTGCCGGGCAGATCGCGATGATCCAGCCGCAACGGGTCGACGATGACAACAAGGCGCCGCTCTATTCGGTCGGCTGCGTCGGCGAAGTCGTCGGGATCGAGGAGCTCGACGACGGACGGTTCAACATCGTGCTCCTCGGATCGAACCGGTTCCGGCTGCTCGGCGAAGTCGAGACCGACGCGCTTTATCGCTGTGCCGAGGTCGATATCGGCGAATTCGACGATAGTGAGCCGCCGCCACTGGCACTCGTCCAGCGGGCCGAGGTCGAACGCGAAGCCCGCAGGCTCGGCGACGCGATGGGGCTGGCGGTCGACTGGGCTGCCGTTGCCCGTCTCGACGACGAGATGCTGGTCAACGCGATCTCGCAGGTCGCGCCGTTCGATGTCGGCGCAAAGCAAGCGCTGCTCGAACAGCCGGCACTCGACGGCCGCGCGGATTTGCTCGTCCAGCTCATGCAGTTCAACCGCGCCGCAATCACCGGCGGGATCGAGATCGAGCCGACGATCCAGTAACTAGATCGGCAGCCCCCGCAGCAGCAGCGGAAGCTCGCCGCTGGTTCCGCGCGCTTCGTTCATCAAGCGGGTGCGAAGCGGCGAAATGCGGCCGACCAGGCCCATGCCGAAGCGTCGAACTGCCGATGCGGCCGCGCCCGGAATGCCGTAGATCCGCATCAGGCTGTCGGTAGCGAAGGCGACCGACAGCGCATCAAGCGAGCGCCAGCGCTGGTAGCGATCGAGCAGCTGCGCGTCGCCGAGGTCGAGTCCGAGGCGCGCGCCTTCGACCAGGACCTGGGTAAGCGCGGCGACATCGCGGAAGCCAAGATTGAGGCCCTGGCCGGCAATCGGATGGATCGCATGCGCGGCGTCACCGACCAGCGCGAGCCGCTTGGCGTTCATCTGGGCGGCATGATGGAAGCCGAGCGGGAACGAGGAGCGCGGCGCGAGCATCGTGATCTTGCCGAGGAAGCCGCCCATCGTCGCCTCGGCCTCGGCCGCGAACTCTTCGTCGGAAAGCGCCAGCCATCCGGCGGCATCGGCCTGCGGCACCGACCACACGATCGCCGAGCGATGGCCCTCGGCGTCGTCGTTCATCGGCAGCAGCGCGAACGGCCCAGTCGGATAGAAAATCTCATAGGCGACATGATCGTGGGGGCGCTCGTGGCGGAGCACCGAAACGATCGCCTGGTGATCGTATTTCCACCTGGCAACGGCGATTCCCGCCGCTTCGCGCGTCGCCGAATTGCGGCCGTCGGCGGCAATCAGCAGCGGCGCGGAGAGCTTGCGGCCATCCGCGAGCGCGACCACCACCCCAAGATCTGCGCGCTCGACGTCGGTCACGCGCGACTTCCACAACAGCCAGATGTTCTTCCCGGCCTCGGCGCGGGCCTGCAGCGCGGCCCGCAAGTTGCGGTTCTCGTGCATGAAGCCAAGCGGCTCGTCGTCGTCCGGTTCGAAGTGCAGCCCGCCCGGCTTCAGCCCATCCGCGACGGCAATCCGGCGGATCGGGCAGCCTGCTTCGGCGAGGTGAGCGGCGACACCAATCGTCTCGAGCATCCGCATCGAGCTCGACGAAACCGCGCTGGTGCGCCCGTCAAAGGCCGACTGGGACCTCGGCGCCGGGTCGGCCGGGTCGACCACGACCGCCGAGAGGCCGCTGGAATCAAGCGCTGCGGCAAGCGCGAGGCCGACAAGCCCCCCGCCAAAGATGATCACGTCCGCCCGGTCCATCGCACGCCTCCTAAGCCGAACCACGGCTCATTGCGAGGAGCGGATGCAAAGACGCAATCCAGTCACACTCATCTCGAATGGCTCGCCCGGCCGCAATCAGGCGCGACTTTGCTTGACCGCGGAGTCGCTGTGAGGGATTTTACGCTTGAATCTGTTGGGGGTGGGACATGGCAACGGTTGCAACTCGCGCGCCCAAGCGTGAGCTGGCGCCCGACTGGCGGGACGCGCTGCGCGATGCCGTGCGCCGCTTCGCCGTGCGCAGCCTGGGCACCTTGCTGGTTGGCGCCGCGGCGGCTTGTGCCGTCATGCTCGCCACCCACGATCCCAACGATCCGTCGCTCAGCACTGCCGCGGGAGGCCCGCCGAGCAACTGGCTCGGCAGCGTCGGCGCATATCTCAGCGATGCTCTCCTGCTGCTGTTCGGCCTCGGCTCCGTGCTGTTCCTTCCCGTGGTCGCGGTCGCGGGCTTGCGGCTGCTACGCCTCGAACCCGCCGGCCGCCTCGGCCGCGGGCTGCTGCTGGCGGCAGCTGGGGCGGTCCTCCTCGGTATCGCACTCGGCCTCACCAGTGCCTCGGCCGTTTCCGGGCTCCCCGCCGGCTGGGGCGGGGCATTGGGCCTGGCGGCGGCGCACGCGGTCGATTCGGCCATCGGCCTGATTCCCAATGCGCAGGTTGCCGGCCCCGCCCGCTTCGCCGTCCTGCTGCTTTTCGCCATCGCCGGACTCGTGCTCGGCTATTTCGCGCTTGGTCTGACCGGGCAAGAGCGCGGCTGGTTGACCGGTCTATTCCAGCGCGCGCCGCGCGAGCGCCGCGCCGCGCCGCGCTCGACGGAGACGCGCGAAGAGCGCTCGATCGCCGCCGCTCCGCCCAAGGGCCGGCCCAGCGTAGCGGTTGCCGAGCCTCCGAAGACGGTTGCACCGGGGGGACGCTCGAAAGACCGCAAGATCGGCGCGGCCCAGCCGAGCCTCGCGCTCGGCGACAGCTACCAACTGCCGACGCTCGACCTGCTGACCGCCCCGCCCAAGGAGACGCGCCAGCAAATCGACCGCGCTGGGCTCGAGCGCAACGCTCGGCTGCTCGAAACCGTCCTCGAGGACTTCAACGTTCGCGGTGAAATCGTCGAGGTTCGCCCGGGCCCCGTCGTCACCATGTACGAGCTCGAACCGGCGAGCGGCATCAAGGCGAGCCGCGTCATCGCGCTCGCGGACGACATCGCCCGCAACATGTCGGCGCTTTCGGCGCGGGTCGCGACCATCCCCGGGCGCAGCGTGATCGGCATCGAGCTGCCCAATCCCAAGCGCGAAATGGTCTCGCTCTCGGAGCTCGTCGGAAGCCAGGCGTTCGAGGACCAGAACATGTCGCTGCCGCTGATCCTCGGCAAGAACATCGCCGGCGATCCAGTCATCGCCGATCTGGCGCCGATGCCGCACCTGCTCGTCGCGGGCACAACCGGCTCGGGGAAGTCGGTCGGCCTCAACTGTATGATCCTCTCGCTCCTGTACCGCTATGGGCCGGACCAGGTGAAGATGATCATGATCGACCCGAAGATGCTTGAATTGAGCATCTACGACGACATCCCGCACCTGCTGGCGCCGGTCGTGACGGAGCCGGGCAAGGCGATTCGCGCGCTCAAGTGGACGGTTGAGCAGATGGAGGAGCGCTATCGCATGATGGCGAACCTCGGCGTGCGCGCACTGCCGAGCTTCAACGCCAAGGTGCGCGAGGCACGCGCCAAGGGCGCCAAGCTCGGGCGCCGCGTGCAGACCGGTTACGACGCCGACACCGGGCAGCCGATCTACGAAACCGAGCAGCTCGAATATGAAGTGCTGCCGCAGATCGTCGTCGTCGTCGACGAGCTCGCGGATCTCATGATGACCGCCGGCAAGGAGGTCGAGTTCCTGATCCAGCGCCTCGCCCAGAAGGCGCGCGCGGCTGGCATCCATTTGATCATGGCGACGCAACGCCCGTCGGTCGACGTCATCACCGGCGTCATCAAGGCGAACCTGCCGACCCGGATCAGCTTCCAGGTGACGAGCAAGATCGATAGCCGCACGATCCTCGGCGAGCAGGGCGCCGAACAGCTGCTGGGCAAGGGCGACATGCTCTACATGCCAGGCGGCAAGCAGATCATCCGCGTCCACGGTCCGTTCGTCAGCGACGAGGAGGTGCGCTCGGTCGCCGAACATTGGCGCAAGCAAGGCGCGCCGGATTATGTCCAGGCGGTCACCGAGGAACCCGAGGATGGCGGCTATTTGTTCGACGGCCAGCCGACCGGCGAGGACGACGCCGAGACCCAGCTCTACCGCAAGGCGGTGCAGATCGTCGCCGAGAGCCAGAAAGCCTCGACTTCCTATCTCCAGCGCCAGCTCCGCGTCGGCTACAACAGCGCGGCGCGGCTGATCGAGCGGATGGAGAAGGACGGGCTCGTCGGCCAGCCCGACCATGTCGGCCGCCGCGAAGTGCTGATCGATCCCGACGGACACCCGATTTGAGGTCGTTCGCGGCCTGAACGGAACGGAACCGCAAGGTTCACACCGCATTCAAAGCGCGAACGCCATTTTCCGGCGCAAATCCCAGGAGCTATCGAATGACCTTATCGACGACCCTCGCGCGCGCACTGCTGCCGGCCATGGTTCTCGTCGCCGCACCAGTAGTCGCCGCGCCGTCGCCCGATCTTGCGCGGCTGAAAGAGCATCTGACTTCGGTCCAGACGATGACCGCCGATTTCACGCAGACCGACGCCAAGGGCCGTGTCGCCACGGGCACGCTGCAGATGAAGCGCCCCGGGCGGATCCGCTTTGCCTATAGCGACGGCGACCTCCTGCTGGTCGCCAACGGCAAAACCTTGACCTTCCTCGATTATTCGGTCGGCCAGAAGTCGAGCTGGCCGCTCGGCCGCACCCCGCTGGGCCCGCTGCTTTCGGCGTCCCCCGACTTCAACGGCAAGGCCGAAATCCTGCCGAGCAACGACAGCCGGGTGGTCGTCGCTCGCGCCAAGAGCAGCGGCCAATATGGTCAGCTGACGCTCGCGTTCCTCCGCAACTCGTCGGCGCCGGGCGGGCTCCAGCTCTACGGCTGGACGGCGATCGATCCGCAAAACCACCGTACGACCGTCAAGCTGTCCAACGTTCGCTTCAATGTCGCCGTGCCGGACAGCGCCTTCACCTACGCGGAGCCGAAAAAGAAGCGGTGAAAATAGTTTCAGTTTGCGACTTGTTCATCGCGGCGTCAGGGGCCAAGCCCTAGAAAGAGCTTTGATTCTGCGGGCTGTCTGGGGTTTCCCCCTGTTACCCGGGTCTGCGGAGTCCCTTGCGTGACAAGCGCTCGGTCGGCCCTCGCTCCATGCCCCCGGAGCGAGGGCCTTTTTCTTGACGGGCGAGGCAGGCTAAGCGGCTTCGGTGAGCAAACGGCTGAAAATCGCATCCTGGAACATCAATTCGGTTCGCGCGCGAGCCGCGCTGGTCGAGCGGCTGATCGTCGAGCAGCAGCCCGACATCCTCTGCCTCCAGGAAACCAAGGTGCTCGACAGCATCTTCCCGTTCGAGCTGTTCGACCGACACGGCTACGTCCATCGCCAGCTGAACGGCCAGCGCATGCACCATGGCGTCGCGATCCTCAGCCGCGTTCCGCTGAACGACCCCGGAAGGCACGACTGGCAGGACAATGGCGAGGCGCGCCACATCGGCGTTCGGCTCGAATGCGGGATCCGGATCGAGAACGTCTATGTGCCGGCGGGCGGCGACATTCCCGACCGGACGGTCAATACGAAGTTCGGGCAGAAGCTCGACTTCATCGAGCGGATGACGCGCTGGTCGGAGCGCCTGAGTGAACCGACCATCATCGTCGGCGACTTCAATGTCGCGCCGCTCGAATGCGACGTCTGGAACCACAAGGCGCTGCTGACGGTCGTCAGCCACACGCCGATCGAGGTCGAGGCGCTCGATCGGTTGCGCCGGGCGCACGACTGGATCGATGTCGGCCGCAGGTTCGTGCCCGCGCCGGAGCGCTGCTTCACCTGGTGGAGCTACCGCTCGCCCGACTGGACGAAGAACGATCGCGGCCGCCGCCTCGACCACATGTGGGCCTCGCCCGAGCTTGCAGGCCACCTCAAAGCGCACGCGGTGCTGGAACCGTGCCGCAACTGGGAGCGGCCGTCGGACCACGTGCCGCTCATCTGCGAGATCGAGGTTTGAGCGCACCGGCGCTCCGCAAGGCAATCGCCGCGCTGCGCGCCGGGCGCCCGGTACGGATCGCCGCCCCGACGGAAATTGCCGTGCTGGCGGTCGAGACCGCGAGCCAGGAGCTGCTCGACCTGATCGATCCGCGTGGACAAGCGCGGCTGCTCATCAGCGGCCAACGCGCGGCTGTGCTCAATCTCGCCAATGAGCGCGATGCGGCGGACGCGGCTTCGCCGGTGGTGATCGCGCAAGCGGCGTGGCTCGACCAGGCGTCCGCGCTGGCGCTCGCCGATCCCGGCCAGGACCTCGACCGGGCGCCGATCGGACCGCTCGAGCCCGTCGCCATCGAATCGGCAGAACCGTTGCGTGCGGCGCTCGACCTCGCACGTCTTGCGGGGCTGCTGCCGGCGCTGTGGCTCGCCGATGCCGATTCGGCGCAGCTCGAAATTTCCCTTGCCGACATCCTCGGCGAGAGCGGCAACCCGTCGGTGGAGGTCGTTGCGCGGGCCAGGCTGCCGCTTGACGACATGCCGCCGACGCAGATCGTCGCATTTCGCGGCTCGGATGACGGACAGGAGCATGTGGCGCTCGTGGTCGGCGCGTTTGGCGGGAAACCGCCGCTGGTGCGGCTGCATAGCGAATGCCTGACCGGCGACGTGTTTGGCTCGTTGAAGTGCGACTGCGGCCCGCAGCTTCGCGAGGCGCTGCGGATCCTGGGGGAGAACGGCGGCGGGGTCCTCCTTTACCTGCGCCAGGAGGGCCGCGGGATCGGCCTGGCCAACAAGCTTCGCGCATATTCCCTACAAGATCGCGGGCTCGACACGGTCGACGCCAACCGGCGGCTCGGCTTTGCCGACGACGAGCGCGATTACGGTCACGCCGCGGCGATGCTGCGCGCGCTGGGAATCGATGAAGTCCGGCTGCTCACCAACAATCCCGACAAGGTCGCCGGACTGGAGGCGGCCGGGATCGGAGTCGCCGAGCGCGTGCCGCACCAAATGCCCGCCAACCCGCACAACGCCGATTATCTCGCGACCAAGCGCAAGAAGAGCGGTCACCTGCTCGTCTGATCGGGGCCGATCATTCTCGCCAGCTCGGTGAAGCTGTTCGCCACCTCGCGCACGCCGATCTCTTGAAGCATCGCCGCGTGGCCGTCGGTGCAATGCCGCCCGGCGGCGAGGCCGATCACTAACGCGCCCGAGGCAAGCGCCGCCGTCGCGCCGACCTTCGAATCTTCGATAATCAGCGCGCGCCGAATATCGACACCGAGCTCGCGGGCAGCATGGAGGTAGAGGTCCGGCGCGGGCTTGCCGTGGCTCACATGCTCGCGGCCGCTGTAGATGTGCGGCTCGAATGCGTCGCTGAGGCCGAGGTGATTCAAGTGGGTCCGGACCCACCGGGTCGAGCTCGACGACGCGACCGCTTTGGGCAGTCCGGATGGAAGGGCGCGGACGAACTCGACAGCGCCTCCGACGGCGGCCATGCCTTCGCTCAATGCGCGCCTGCTGCGCTCGCGCATGCCGTCGTGGAACTCGGGCGGCAGCGACATGCCAATGCGCGCTTCGACGGCGTCTAGGAATTGCTGGCCGCTGAGTCCGGTGAAATGACGAGTTGCGTCTTCGGCAGTGGTCGGGTGCCCCAGGCTGGTCAGGAGCTCGGCCATGACCCGGTTGAGCTCATATTCGCTTTCGAGCAGCACGCCGTCGAAATCGAAGAGGATCGCGTCGAAGCGCACTTCAATCCTCAAACAGCGCGGTTCCGACGCGCACCGCGGTCGCCCCAAGCATCACTGCAGCTTTGAAATCGCTGGACATTCCCATGCTGAGACCGGTGATGTCATGCCGTCGCGCAAGCTTCGCGAGCAGCGCGAAATAAGGGGACGGTTCGATGCCGAGCGGCGGGATTCCCATCAGGCCCACGAGTGGTAACGGCGATGCGCGAACCGCTTCAACGAGCGTGCCAACCTCGGCGATCGGACAGCCGCCCTTCTGCTCCTCCTCGCCGATGTTCACCTGCACATAAATGTCCGGAAAGCGCTCGGCCTTCTTCGCCTCCTTGGCCAGTGCCTCGATCAAGGAAGGTCGGTCAATCGAGTGAATTGTGCTGAACAGTTGCACGGCTTCGCCGGCCTTATTCGATTGCAGCCGCCCGATGCCGTGCAGGCGAAGATGGGGATAGCGTCGGAGCAGCGGCGGCCATTTGCCGAGCGCCTCCTGCACCCGATTCTCGCCGAAATCCTCCTGGCCCGCATCGATCAGGGCTTCGATGTCATCGACGCCGCGGCCCTTGCTGACGGCGATCAGCCGGACTTCGGCGGAATCGCGCTTCGCGACGTTCGCTGCTTGCTCGATACCGGCGAGGATTTGCTGTCGTCGATCGGCGGCGCGGCTCATGTCGAGGCGCTATAGGAAGAGCCATGACCCGCCGCCAGACCGTGCCGCAGCAATGGGCAATCGTCGACCGCAGCGCCGACGCGGCGCTGTGGACCGCGCTGCGCCGGCTGCCGATCGGCAGCGGCGTGCTGCTGCTCACGGAACTTCGGCCGGCCGATCGGCGGCGCCTGCGCCAGCTTTCGAAGCTGCGCCGGTTGCAGGTGCTTGAAAGAGCGGCCACCGCACGTGTGCACGGCAACCGCGAATTGCGGGAGGCGTTGCTTCGCCGCGCGAGCCTGATCCTGATCTCGCCGCTCTATCCGACGCGGACCCACCCCGACTGGATGCCGCTGCCGCGAATGCGCGCCGCGACCCTCGCGCGCCTCGCCGGACGAAAGGCGATCGCGCTCGGCGGAATGGATCGGCATCGCTTCAGGCGCGTCCAGCGCCTCGGATTCGCGGGATGGGCGGGAATCGACGCGTGGCGGCTGCGAATGCCACGGAGCGACGGATCAGAGCCTAGAACTTGAAGGCGGTGCCGACGTAGACGGCCTGGCTGTCGCGGCGGTCATCCTGAAGCGTCGACAAACGGTCACGCTCGATATTGTAACGGACGCCGCCGGTCAGCGCGATGCGGCGCGACAGCGAGTATGAAGCCCCGGCGTCGAGCGACACATTGTCGCCGTGCCTCAGCCCAGGCACCGGGTTTCCGGTCGTGTGCTCGGATCCCACCGCGACTCGCGTGCTGAGCTTGCTGTTGAGCGAATAGCTGACCCCGAGCACCGCGCTTTCGCGGCCGGCGATCGCCGGATCGGCGCTCTTCACCTTGGCGATGTTGCCGGAAACGGCAAAGCGGCGCCACCCGACGGCAACTCCGAGATTGTAGCCGGTCGGCGTCAGCGCGTTGACAGCGGCGGTCGGAAGATCCGCACGCGCCTGCGTCGGCTGGATCACGCGAGCGCGGATCGCAACGCGAACCTGCGACGGGCGGCCCTTGGCGGGTGCCGGCGTGAAATTGAAGTCCGTCAGCGCCAGACCCTTGCCGGCGAGCGCAGCGGCAAGCTTGGGGTCGGCATTGGCCGGCGTGAAGGAAGAAACCGGGTCGAAGCTCAGTGAAACCGGCTTCGGGTGCTTCTTGGCCGGCATGCTGGTCGCGATCGCGGGAGTCAGCACGAGACCGGCCGCGGCGGCTGCCGCGACCAGCTTGGCTCCTCTGCGCTGCGCGAGTCTCAGCACCAACAAACTCCCTGTTCAGCGTTCGATATAGTCGGAGTGACCTGAAGGTTCCATGAGCGGAGTCGATTCCTTTGACTCCTGTTGCTGACTCACCACAATGAATGCCCATTCTCGGCATGCTTGCGGGCAAGGCTTGGCCCTCTATAACGCCGGGCAACGCTTTCCCCGATGCTCGAGGACCCTTGATGAACCGCCTCCACACGACCGCCGCCGCATTGATGGTTCTGGTCATCGCGACGCCCGGATGTTCGCGCAACCGCAACCTGCCGACGCAACTTGCGCCCTCGCAGGTGACGACGCTGGCGATCAACACCTATTTGTGGCGGGCGGCGCTCGACACTGTTTCGTTCGCGCCGCTGCTCCAGGCCAATGCCCAGAGCGGCGTGATCATCACCGACTGGTACGCGAACCCGAAGGCGCCCGGCGAGCGGGTCAAGCTCACGGTTGCGGTCCTCGATCCCGATTTGCGGGCCGACGCGATTCGCGTGTCTGCCGCGAAGCAAGTCTATCAGAACGGCGCCTGGGTCGATGCTCCGGTTTCGGCCGCAACAGTCCAGAAGCTCGAGGATATCATCCTGACCCGGGCTCGCGATCTGCGCCGCGCCGCAGTCCGAGGGTAGTCCGAAAGACATGAGCAGCCGGTTCAACGCGGCTGAAGCCGACCGCCGCTGGCAAGAGCGCTGGGCGGCGGCCGAGAGCTTTCGCGCCGACAGCGCGAGCACCAAGCCGAAGACTTACGTGCTCGAGATGTTCCCCTATCCGTCGGGGCGCATCCACATGGGTCACGTCCGCAACTATACGATGGGCGACGTGCTGGCCCGTTACCGGCGCATGCAGGGGCGCGAAGTGCTTCACCCGATGGGGTGGGATGCGTTCGGCATGCCGGCCGAGAATGCGGCGATGGAGCGCAAGGTCCACCCGGGCACATGGACCCGCGCCAACATCGATTCGATGCGCGAACAGCTGAAGCGGATCGGCTTCGCACTCGACTGGTCGCGCGAATTCGCGACCTGCGACCCCGAATATTACGGTCAGGAGCAGGCGCTGTTCCTCGACCTGTTCGACGCTGGCCTCGTCTATCGCAAGGAGAGCGAGGTCAATTGGGACCCGGTCGACATGACCGTGCTCGCCAACGAGCAGGTGATCGACGGCAGGGGCTGGCGCTCCGGGGCGACGGTCGAACGCCGCAAGCTCGCGCAATGGTTCCTCAAGATTACCGATTTCGCCGACGATTTGCTGGAGGGGCTGAAGACGCTCGACGATTGGCCGGAGAAGGTCCGGCTGATGCAGGAGAATTGGATCGGCAAGAGCCGCGGGCTGCAGTTCCGCTTCCGTCTCGCCGAGTCGGCCGGCGCGATCGACAATGTCGAGGTCTTCACCACCCGTCCCGACACGATCTTCGGCGCGAGCTTCGTCGCCGTCGCCGCCGACCACCCAATCGCGCGCGCAGCCGCCGCGAACGATCCCGACGCGGCGCGCTTCATCGCCGAGTGCAAGGCCGGCGGCACCAGCGCCGCCGAGCTCGAAACCGCCGAAAAGAAGGGCTACCGGACCGCGCTCAAAGTCGTCCATCCGCTCGATACCGAATGGCGGTTGCCGGTCTACATCGCCAACTTCGTGCTGATGGATTACGGCACCGGCGCGCTGTTCGGCGTGCCCGGTCATGACCAGCGCGATTACGATTTCGCCAAAAAGTACGACCTGCCGATCAAGCGCGTCGTCGCGCCGTCAGCAGAGCTCGCATCCGAACCGATCGGTACGGAGGCGGAGAGCACGCCCGGCGTCGCGGTGAATTCCGAGTTCCTGGACGGCCTGTCGACCGAGGAGGCCGCCGCCGAGGTCATTCGCCGCGCCGAACAGATGGGCTGGGGCAAGGGCACCGTGCAGTACCGCCTGCGCGACTGGGGCGTATCGCGCCAGCGCTACTGGGGCACGCCGATCCCGATCATCCATTGTCCGGACTGCGGTGCGGTGCCGGTCCCGCGCGATCAGCTCCCCGTGGTCCTGCCCGAGGACGTCAGTTTCGATCATCCCGGCAACCCGCTCGATCGTCACCCGACGTGGAAGCATGTCGCTTGCCCAAGCTGCGGCGGCGCGGCGGCGCGCGAAACAGACACGCTCGACACCTTTGTCGATTCTAGCTGGTATTTCATCCGCTTCGCCAGCCAGCCCGATGACCGGCCGTTCGACGCGGGCGAGGCCGAAAAGTGGCTGCCGGTCGCGCAATACATCGGCGGCGTCGAGCACGCGATCCTGCACCTGCTCTACGCCCGCTTCTGGACCCGCGCGCTGCAACGGCTCGGCCGCATCGCGATCACCGAGCCCTTCGAGGGCCTGTTCACGCAGGGCATGGTGACGCACGAGACATACCGTGCCGGCGACGGCAGCTGGCTCAGTCCCAACGAGGTCCAGCGCAACGGCGATGATTGGGTGCACATCGAGAATGGCGAGCCGGTGACGCTCGGCCGGGTCGAGAAGATGTCCAAGTCGAAGCGCAACACGGTCGACCCGGAGCCGATCCTCGCCAAATATGGCGCGGATGCGGTGCGCTGGTTCATGCTGTCGGACAGCCCGCCCGAGCGCGACCTCGAGTGGTCGGAGGCGGGAATCGAAGGCGCCTCGCGCTTCGTCCAGCGCGTCTGGCGGCTGGCCAGCGGCAGTACCGCGGCCGAGGGCGAAGACCTTGCCCTCAAGCGCAAGCTTCACCGCACCATCGCGACCGCCGGCGAAGCGATCGATGGCCTTCAGTTCAACAAGGCGATCGCCCAGCTCTACGAGCTGACGAGCGCGATCGAAAAGGCGCCGCCCTCTGCCACCCGCCACGAGGCGGTGCGGGCGCTGGTGCTGTTGGTAGCGCCGGCCGCGCCGCACCTCGCGGAGGAATGCTGGGCCGCGCTCGGCGAATCCGGGATGGCCGTCGATGCGGCCTGGCCGAGCTTCCATCCCGCGCTGCTGGTCGACGACCAGGTGACGCTCGCCATCCAGGTCAATGGCAAGCTGCGCGATACGTTGAGCGTCCCCCGCGGCCTCGACCGGACCGCCGCCGAAGAGCTTGCGCTCGCTTCGGACAAGATCCAGCGGCTGCTCAATGGCGCGGCGCCGCGCAAGGTGATTGTGGTTCCCGACCGGCTGGTGAATATCGTCGCATGACGCGGCGCGCGGCCCTCGCACTCGCCCTCTTCTGCCTCGCCGGTTGCGGCCTGCGCCCGCTCTACGGCGGCGGAAGTTCGGGCGCGGTCGCAACGACCCTGCGCTCCGTTACCGTCTCGCCGATCGGGGGCAAGAACGGTTGGCTGGTGCGCAACAAGCTGGTCGATCGGTTGGGCGATTCGGGTCCCGGGACCGCGACGTACCGCCTCGACGTTACACTCGACGACAATATTACCGCGTTCGGCTTGCGCAGCGACCGCGCCGCGACCCAGGAACGCCGTACCCTCCGCGCCCGCTTCCAGCTGGTCGATCTCAGCAACGGCTCTGTCGTGCTCGACGCCACCGCCGGCTCGGATGCCGGCATCGACATCGTCAGCTCGGAATATGCGACGGTGGCGGCCGAGCAGACCGCACTCGAAAATCTCGCCGACATCGTCGCCGACCAGATTACCGCGCGCGTCGCGCTCTACGCTTCGCGTACGGCGAAGGCGCAGTGAAGGCCACCAAGCCAACGATATCACGCGCTGTCGATCAGCCGGCGCCCGATACCCGTTTCTACCTCTTCCACGGTCCCGACGAGGCGCAATCGCGCGCGCTCGCCGCGCGGGTGGTGGAGGCGCTCGGCGCGAGCAAGACCATGATTCCGGCCAGCGCGATCAAGTCCGATCCGGCCACGCTTCTCGATGAAGCCAGCGCCATGAGCCTGTTCGGCGGCAAGCGCGTGGTCTGGATCGAACCCGCGACCAAGGACATCGAGCAAGGGCTCGTCGCATTGCTCGACGCTCCGGCGACCGAGAATCCGGTCGTCGCCATCGCTGGAGCGCTGACCAAATCCTCGCCGCTTCTGAAGCTGGCCGAAGCATCGCCGCTTGCGCTCGCATACGCGGCCTACGCGCCGGAAGGGCAGGATGCCGAACGCATGGTGATCGATCTCGGCCGCCGCTTCGGGCTCAAGATCGCTCCGCCGGTCGCCGCGCGTCTTGCCGACGGCTGTGGGAACGACCAGGGCGTGGTTGCTCAGGAGCTACAGAAGCTCGCCTTGTACGTCGACGCGTCGACGGAGGCTCCGAAGGAGCTCGATCTTGGCGCGATCGACGAGGTCGGGGCGGAGAGCGGGGAAGGCGATTTCCAGAAGCTTGCCGACCTTGCCCTGGGCGGCGAGATCGATTCGCTCGTCGAGGAGCTGACCCGCCTCAGCGGCGCGGGATCGGAAGCCATTCCGGTCGTTCGTTCGCTCCAGCGGCGGCTGCTAATGCTGGCGCCGGCGCGCGCCCGCATCGAGCACGGCGAGCGGCTTGACGCCGTCATGACGTCACTTGGAAAAGCGATATTCTTCAAGGACAAGGCCAAGGTCGGCCGGATGCTCAACAAGTGGAGTGCCGAAGACCTGGCGACCGTCGCCGAGCGCGCCGGCAAGCTCGAACGCTCGCTTATCTTCACCGCGGCGCCGGCCCGCGAGACGCTCGGCGAGGAGTTGCTGGCGATCGCGCGCAAGGCGCGAAGCCTCTAGCCGAGGCTGCCGACTAGATCGGCTCGCCGCTCAAACGCTGGCAGACCATGTCGAGTTGGTCGAGGCTCGAATAATGGAGCACGACCGTGCCCCCTTCGCCCTTGTGCGTGACTTCGACCTTGAGACCGAGAATGTCGCCGAGCTGGCGCTGGAGTGCTTCAAGGTCCGCGTCGGCCGCCTTGGCGGCATTGCGGGCGCTCGCCCGGCCAATGTCGTAGCCGGGCCCCGGCCGTCGCTTTTCGCGCCTCACCTGCTCTTCCGCCTGCCGGACGGATAGCCCCTTCGCGATTATCCGGCGGGTCAGCGTTTCGGGCTCGTCAGCGGTCGCAATCGCCCGCGCGTGGCCCATGCTGATATCGCCTTGCAATAGCGATTGCCTCACGAACTCAGGAAGATCGAGCAATCTCAGAAGGTTAGCGACGTGACTGCGCGACTTGTGAACGATTCGGCCCACTTCATCCTGGGTGTGGCCGTGGCGCGCGATGAGTTGGCGGTAGCCTTCGGCTTCCTCCAGCGGGTTCAAGTCCTGCCGCTGAATATTTTCGATCAGCGCCAGCTCGGCCGTGGTGGATTCGTCGATCTCACGGACGATCGCCGGAATGCTGTGCAGGCGCGCGCGCTGCGCTGCGCGCCAGCGCCGCTCTCCGGCAATGATCATATATTCCTCGCCCTTGGGGCGAAGCAGGATCGGCTGGAGAACGCCGCGCTGGCGAATCGAATCGGCGAGCTCGTCGAGCGCCGCTTCGTCGAACTGGATTCTCGGCTGCTCGGGATTGGGCCGGATCCGCGCGATCTCGATCTCGCGCACGCCGCCGCGCGACGCCGGCGCCTCCGTTGCGGCACTGGCCGGCCGCGCCGCTTCCCCGAGCAGCGCCTGAAGCCCCATGCCGAGACCCTTGGCCGGGCGTTCGCCGCTCATGCCGCTACCGCCAGCTGCGGAAGGCGTCCGATCAGCTCGCGCGCCAGCCGCACATAAGCTTCCGACCCGGGACATTTGAGATCGTAAATCAGGGCGGGAAGACCGTGGCTCGGCGCTTCGGACAAGCGCACGTTGCGCGGCACCACCGTCTCGAACACCGCGGCGCCGAGACAGGCGCGGACATCCTCGGAGACGGCCTGCGAAAGATTGTTGCGGCGGTCGAACATCGTCAGCGCCACGCCGAGGATCGACAGCTCGGGATTGAACGCGACGCGAATGCGTTCAACCGTCTGCAAGAGCTGGCTCAAGCCCTCGAGCGCGAAGAACTCGCATTGCAACGGGACCAGAAGGTGGCGCGCGGCGGCCAGCGCATTGACAGTCAGCAGCCCGAGCGAAGGCGGGCAGTCGATCAGGCAAATGTCCCAGCGGCCGACCGGTGTCGCGGCGAGCGCCTTGTCGAGGCGATGAGCGCGATCCTCGAGTCCCACCATTTCCACTTCGGCGCCGGACAAGTCCTGGGTGGCAGGCAGCAGGTCGAGGCGTGGGACGCGTGTCGCCACCGCGGCTTCCGACGCACTCGCGCGGCCGATCAACACGTCGTAACTCGAGCTCGACCGTTGCGCCTGCGAAATGCCAAGCCCGGTCGATGCATTGCCCTGCGGATCGAGATCAATCAGCAGGACCCGCCAGCCGATCGCGGCGAGCGCGGTCGCGAGGTTGATCGCGGTCGTCGTCTTGCCGACGCCGCCTTTCTGATTGGCCACCGCGATGCGGATCATCGTCTCGCCCTCACCCCTGTCGCGACGACGATCCAGGAATCGGCGTCAGTGACACTCTGTTCCACGTGGAACGCACCTTGCCATGCCTTTTGCGCTTCGGCCAGTTCCGCTTGCGCGCTTCGGCCCTTGGGCAGCACCCAACGGCTATTTGTTGTGGACAGATGTGCGGATATTTTCAGAAGTTGGGACAAGTTGGCGACGGCGCGCGCGGTGATCGTGTCGTATTTCCCCTCTGCGCGATCGGCCTTCGCATGCACCACGGTCGCATTAAGTCGGAGCGAGTCGCAGACCTTGTGGAGAAAGTCGGCGCGCAGGCGACGCGGCTCGATCAACGTGACCGGTCCCTCGACGAGGCACGCGATCACGATTCCCGGCAGGCCGGCGCCCGAACCAATGTCGACCCACGAGGCGCCGGCGCGCGGTTCGAAGCGCACCAGCTGGGCAGAATCGAGGATGTGCCGGTCCCACAGTTGGTCCAGCGTGGACGCGGCAATGAGATTTTGACGCCCACTCTCTTGTCTCAGAAGAGCGGAATATGCCTCGAGCTTGTCGAGTGTTTCACGTGAAACAGACCGCTCCGCTACCTCGGCGAGGCGCTTGATCATGCCGCCGCGCGGCGGCTGGCGGCGACATAGAGCGCCGAAAGCGCCGCCGGCGTCACGCCAGGCACGCGCGAAGCCTGGTCGAGCGTTTCCGGACTTGCCGACCGCAGCCGCTCCACCATCTCGTTGGAAAGTCCGGGAATTGCGGCATAATCGAGCGTGGCCGGAATCCACACGCGCGAGTCGCGCTGCACGACTTCCCACTCGCGCTGCTGGCGGGCGACGTACGGCGCATAAACCGCGTCCGCGCGTCCCTCCTCCGTCTCCGCCCAGGCCGCGCTCGCGCGCCGCGCCAGATGCGCCTCGATCTGCCCGCGACGCCGATCGGAGACGCAACCCGCCTTGATCGCCGTCGCGCCGAGACGCGAGGTCGCATTGTCCGCCCGCAGCGCGAGCCGATACTCGGCGCGCGCGGTCATCATGCGATAGGGTTCGCTAACCCCCTGCAGCGTCAGATCGTCGATCATGACGCCGATGTACGACGTTCGGCGATCGAACCGCACCTCGTCGAGATCCAAGGCCGCCGCCGCGGCGTTGAGGCCCGCCGCAAGCCCCTGCGCCGCCGCTTCCTCATAGCCGGTCGTCCCATTGATCTGCCCGGCCAGGTACAAACCCGGAAGCTCGCGTACCTGCAGCGTTTGGTTGAGCCGGCGCGGGTCGACGAATTCATACTCGACCGCGTAGCCGGGCCGAGCGATGCGCGCGCGCTCCAGACCGGGAATGGACCGCACGAACTCTTCCTGGACCTCGGCCGGGAGCGAAGTCGAAATGCCGTTCGGGTAGACAAGCGGATCGTCCAGCCCCTCCGGCTCGAGGAAGATCTGGTGCGCATCGCGGTCGGCGAAGCGCTTCACCTTGTCTTCGATCGACGGACAGTAGCGCGGGCCCCTGCCCTCAATCGCCCCGGCGAACAGTGGCGACCGATCGAAGTTGGCTCGGATGACCGCATGCGTGCGCTCCGTCGTGCGCGTAATCGCGCAGCGCAGCTGCGGCAATCGCCGCTCATCGGCCAGCGCAGACAGGCTCCAGGATTCGGAATCGCTTGGCTGCTCCTCGAGGCGGGCCCAGTCGATGGTCCGCCCGTCGAGGCGCGGCGGAGTGCCAGTCTTGAGACGGCCCTGCCCCAACCCAAGCTCGCGCACCTGGCTCGCCAGCGCGACCGAGGCGCGCTCATCGCGCCGGCCGCCGTCGATCACCTGCTCGCCCACGAACATGCGCGCATCGAGAAAGGTCCCGGTAGCGATCACAACCGCGCGGCAGGGCAACGTCCCGAGATTCGTCTCGACGCCGGCGATCCGACCGCCGCGCGTTACCAGCGCCAGCGCCTCGCCGACGATCAGATCGACGCAGCTCGCCCCAACCAGCTCGGCCACGGCGGCGCGATACAGTTCGCGATCCGCCTGGACCCGCGGCCCCCACACCGCGGGGCCCTTGCTGCGATTGAGCATCCGCCGGTGAATGGCTGCGCGATCGGCGGCGCGCGCCATCAGCCCATCGAAGACGTCGAGCTCGCGGACGAGGTGCCCCTTGCCAACTCCGCCGATCGAGGGATTGCACGACATCTGCCCGACGTCCTCGCGGCGGAAGGTGAGTAGACCGACGCGCGCGCCACGGCGCGCCGCGGAAGCCGCGGCCTCGCAGCCGGCATGGCCGGCGCCAATCACCAGGACATCGTGCATGCGCCGCGCCTTAGCCGATCAGTGTTTCACGTGAAACACGTTGCCATCCCTCCTCACTTGCCGAGGCAAAAGCGGCCGAACAGCGCGTCGAGCACGTCCTCGACCCCGGCGCGACCCGTCAGCCGGTCGAACGCGCCGCGCGCCACCCGCAACTGTTCGGCAAGCAGGACCAGGTCGCGCATCTCCGACCCTGCAGCCAGCGCCTCGCGGGTTTCCGCAAGATGACCGGCCTGCCGTCGGTTGAGCGCAATCGCGTCCTCAGCCGGCAGAACGGAGCGGGCCAGGTGCTCGATCGCCTCGAGCAACGGCTGCAGCCCGGCGCCGGAATGCGCCGAGACCGCCAGGCTCCCGTCGGGAGCCTCGGCGCGCCCCGGCAGATCGGCTTTCGCCTGGACCGTGAGCAGGCGCGCGTGCTCGGGCGCTGCGTTGGGCGGACCCAGCCAGACGAGGACGTCTGACGCATTCGCCAATCGTCCGGCGCGCTCGACGCCGATCGCTTCGACCCGGTCTCCGGTGGCGCGCAGGCCAGCCGTGTCGGTCAGGCGAATCGGCACACCGCCAAGCGCCAGCGGAATCTCGATATGATCGCGGGTCGTCCCCGGCACGTCAGTGACGATCGTCCGTTCCTCACCAGCTATCGCATTGATCAAGCTCGACTTTCCGGCATTCGGCGGCCCCGCGACCACGACTAGCACGCCATCCTTGAGCGGCTCGACGCGCGGACGCTCGAGCCAGGAATGCAACTCCTCCGCCAAGGCCTTGCAGTCGCGACCGAATGCGGGATCGAGACTGTCGTCCTCTTCGTCATAGTCGATGGCGCGTTCGGCGCGCGCGCAAAGCCCGAGCAGTTGTTCCTGCCATTCGCCGATCTGCTTTCGCAAGCCGCCTTCGGCGAGCGCCAGCGCGGCCTTGCGCTGGCTCTGAGTCTCGGCCTCGAGGAGATCGGCGAGTCCTTCCGCCTCGGTCAGGTCGATCCGGCCATTCTCGAACGCTCGGCGCGTGAACTCGCCGGCTTGAGCCGCCCGCAAGCCCGCGATCCCGGACAGGGCCTGAAGCACTGCGTCGACTACAGCGCGGCTTCCATGACATTGAAATTCCACGATATTCTCGCCCGTCGCGGTGGCTGGCGAATCGAAGCGCAGGACCAACGCATCGTCCAGCAACTCGCCCGATCGTGGATCGCGCAATGCCCGCACCGCGGCCGTGCGGACGTCAGGCAATGACCCGGCGAGCGCCTCCCCCGCGCGATGGGCATCGGGACCGCTGATCCTGATGACGGAGATCGCCGCGGGCGGCCTGCCGCTCGACAGAGCGAAGATGGTGTCGGCCACCGCCGGCCTCAGGTCAGCAGCGGCGCGATCACCGGCGCGACATGCCCCGCGCCCTCGTAGATCATTTTGAGCGCGACCCACAGGATCACGGCGAGGCCGACCCACGCGATCCATCGATAGCGCTCGATGTAGCGCGCGATCACATTCGCCGCGAGGCCCATCAGGATCACCGACAGAATGAGGCCGAAGATCAGGACGTACGGGTGATCCTGGGCCGCTCCGGCCACCGCAAGCACGTTATCGAGGCTCATGCTGACGTCGGCGAGCGCCACGCCCCAGGCGGCGGCGGCGAAGCTCTTGGCGGGTCTCAGGCCCGAATGCTCGTCGCCCTCGATCTCCTCGCAGCCGGGGCTCTCGTTCCTGTGCTGGAGCTCGCGGTACATTTTCCACGCGACCCACAGCAGCAGGATGCCGCCGGCGAGCACGAGCCCGACAATCTGCAGCAATTGGCTGACGACCAGCGCAAAGGCGATTCGCAGCACGAGCGCCGCGAGCACGCCGATCATGATCACCTTGCGGCGCTGTTGCGCGGGCAGGCCGGCTGCCAGGGCGCCGACGACGATCGCATTGTCCCCGGCAAGCACGATGTCGATGAAAACGATCTGCAGGAACGCGGTGACGGCACTGCCGGATAGGAAATCCATTGTCAGACGCTAGCCGAGGCCGAGCACTTGCCTCAACCCCAGCACGTGCTCGCCGCCGGCCCATCCCTCGTAGATCATGCTGAACGCGACCCACAGGATCACCCCGAGACCGATGTAATTGATCCAGGAATAGCGCTCGATCAGCTTGGCCACGAAATTCGCGGCAAGCCCCATGAACAGCACCGAACAGGTGAGGCCGATGAACAGCAGCGCGGGATTCTCGCGCGCGATCGAGGCGACCAGCAGCACATTGTCGAGGCTCATGCTGAGGTCGGCAAGGGTGATCGCCAGCGCCGCCTGGAACAGCGTCTTCGTCGGTGGCGGACCCTCGACGGTCGTGGTCGCCGGGTCGTCGGCGACCACCACCGCCCTCGGATGCATCTCGCGCCACATGTTGTAGGCGACCCACAGGAGCAGCAGGCCGCCGGCGAAGACGAGCCCGGTGATCTTGAGCAGCTGCGTCGCCAGCACCGCGAAGGTGATCAGGAAGATGAGCGCCATGCCGACGCCGAACATCAGCGCCTTGCGGCGGTCCGGCGCGGGCAGGCCGGACGCCAGCGAGCCCATGATGATCACATTGTCGCCGGCCATCGTCAGGTCGCCGACGATGATCTGACCGAGCTTCAACAGCCCCGCCGCAGTGAAGATCGCGCCGAAGTCGAAACCTTCCGGCATCAGTTGCCGCCCGTCATTGAGAGGAGCGAACGCGACGACGCAATCCAGCTACGCGAGCCTGGATTGCTTCGCTGCGCTCGCAATGACGGCATTTTCCTACTGGTTCATGCTCGCGAAGAAGTCCTCGTTCGACTTGGCGTCCTTCATCTTGTCCAAGAGGAACTGCATCGCGTCGACGGTGCCCATCTGCATCAGGATGCGGCGCAGCACCCACATCTTCGTGAGCGTGCCTTGCTCGACCAGCAGCTCTTCCTTGCGCGTGCCGGATTTGCCGACGTCCAATGACGGGAAGATGCGCTTGTCGGCGACCTTGCGGTCGAGCACAATTTCCGAGTTGCCGGTGCCCTTGAACTCTTCGAAGATTACTTCGTCCATCTTGGAGCCGGTATCGATCAGCGCCGTGGCGATGATCGACAGCGAACCGCCTTCCTCGATGTTGCGCGCGGCGCCGAAGAAGCGCTTCGGCCGCTGCAGCGCATTGGCGTCGACGCCGCCGGTCAGCACTTTGCCCGAGCTTGGAACGACGGTGTTGTAGGCGCGGCCCAAACGCGTGATCGAGTCGAGCAGGATGACGACATCCTTCTTGTGCTCGACGAGGCGCTTGGCTTTCTCGATCACCATCTCGGCGACCTGGACGTGCCGGCTCGCGGGCTCGTCAAAGGTCGAGCTGATGACCTCGCCATTTACCGAGCGCTGCATGTCGGTGACCTCTTCCGGCCGCTCGTCGATCAGCAGGACGATCAGGATCACCTCGGGATTGTTGTCGGTGATCGCGCGGGCGATGTTCTGCAGAAGCACGGTCTTGCCGGTGCGCGGCGGGGCGACGATCAGCGCGCGCTGGCCCTTGCCGAGCGGCGACACGATATCGATGACGCGCGCCGACTTGTCCTTGATGGTCGGGTCGAGCGTGTCGAGCTTGAGCTTCTCGTCGGGATAGAGCGGTGTCAGATTGTCGAAATTGACGCGGTGGCGGACCTGCTCGGGATCGTCGAAATTGATTGTCGTAACGCGGGTCAGGGCGAAATAGCGCTCGCCTTCCTTGGGCCCGCGGATCTCGCCCTCGACCGTGTCGCCGGTTCTCAGGCCGAACCGCCGCACGATCGACGGCGCGACATAGATGTCGTCGGGGCCGGCGAGATAATTGGCTTCGGGCGAGCGCAGGAAGCCGAAGCCGTCGTTGAGCACCTCGATCGTGCCCGATCCCATGATTTCCACGCCGTTTTCGGCCTGGACCTTGAGGATCGAGAACATGAGGTCCTGCTTGCGCATCGTCGACGCGCCTTCGACGCCCATCTCCTCGGCCATTGCGACCAGTTCGGCGGGCGTCTTTTTCTTCAAATCTTTCAAATGCATAGGGAAGTCTTTTCTTGGGGAGGAGCTGGCTTCGAAAACCGAAAGCGCACGCGGCAGGACGCCGCCTGTTGGGACAACGGATCACCGGCGAGGAAATGAAACTGACCGGGAAACCCGTCGCGAGTCGAGGTATGTCTCACCGCGTCCGCTGTCAATCAGCGGACGAAAGCGGCAGCGGCAAAGCGTTCAGAAAGGCCGGACGATCACCAGCACGACGATGATGGCGGCGGCGATGCCGGGGATTTCGTTGAGCATCCGCACGACCTTGCCCGAAAGCGGCCGCTGACCATTGGCGAGCTTCTTGCCGTAGACCCCGAGCCAGCCCTGGTACGCCGTCAGCCCGACGACGAAAGCGAGCTTCGCCGAGAACCAGCCTTCGGCCCAGATGTCCAGGTGAAAGGCGAGCATCAACCCGAGAATCCAGACGACCAGCATCGCCGGCGTAAGGATGATGGAGCGGACCCGCGCTTCGCGCTCGATCCAGGCGCGGTCCTCCGGCGAGCCCACCGGCGTCTCCTGGTGGTAAACGTAGAAGCGCGGCAGCAGGAACAGCCCCGCCATCCAGAAGATCACGAACGTGACATGCGCCGCCTTGACCCAGGGATAGGCGACTCCGAGCCAGCCGGTCAGATCCGTCACTTGTCCCCCTTGCTCTTCACCTGGGCAATCAGCTGCTCGACATGAGCGATCGGCGTATCCGGCAAAATTCCGTGACCGAGATTGAAGATGTGAGGGCGGCCCGCGAACGCGTCAAGGATTTGCCGCACGGCGCGCTCGAGCGGCGCTCCGCCGGCGATCAAGGCGAGGGGATCGAGATTCCCCTGGAGCGGCAGGTCCGCCGGAAGCTCACGCGCGGCCCATAGCGGATCGACCGTTTCGTCGAGACCAAGCGCGTCGACATCCGTCTCCCGTGCGTAGGCGGCCGCTTTACCTCCGGCGCCCTTCGGGAAGCCGATCACCGGAACGTCCGGGTGACGTTCGCGGAGCCTCGCGACCAGCCGCGCGGTGGGAGCGATCACCCAGCGTTCGAATTGCGCCGGCGACAGACTGCCGGCCCAGCTGTCGAACAATTGTAGCGCGTCGGCGCCCCCTTCCACCTGGCCGGAGAGGTAATCGAGCGTGACCTCCTCGAGCCGCGCAATCAGCTCGCCGAACCGGTCGGGTTCGCCATAGGCAAGCCGACGTGCTTCCGACTGGTCGCGGCTGCCCTGCCCGGCCACCATGTAAGTCGCCACCGTCCACGGGCTCCCGGCAAAGCCGATCAGCGTTTTGCCGACCGGAAGCTCCGCCTTCACCTTGCGCACCGTCTCGTAAATCGGCTCGAGCCGCGCGGGATAGGCGGTCAGCTGGTCGAGCGCGCTAGTCGCCAGCGGCGGCGTCAGCCGCGGTCCCTCGCCGGCGACGAAGGACAAATTCTGGCCGATCGCGAATGGCACGATCAGAATGTCGGAAAAGAGGATTGCGGCGTCGAGCTGTGGGAAGCGCTTCAACGGTTGGAGCGTCACCTCCGCGGCGGCGTCGGTATCGTATACAAGGTCGAGGAAGCTCCCCTTGTCGTGCCGCAATTCGCGATATTCGGGCAAATAGCGGCCCGCCTGCCGCATCATCCACATCGGGGGAGGAGCGCGGCACTCTCCCTGGAGCACGGCGAGCAAGGGCTTGTCGGTTTTCGGCACGTCGGCAGGCTTCGAGGCCACCCTCTTCTCTTCCTTTATAGATATTTAGAAGAAGATTGATGTTGTGATTGGGCGCGGGAGAGCGGGGTTTAGGCGGAGCTTCCGAAATTGCCAACAAGCGCAGGCATGCGGTGCTCCTCTGAGGAAAGCCGCGGGCGCCCGATTCGCGCCCGGGATTCACAAGCTGGGGACCGATTTCGTCCCCGTGGATGAATCTTCGAATGGCGCACGGCGGCCGGCGCCGAAATCCGCGGTTGAGATGCTCCCCAGCTCCGCGCTAGCGTTGTTTCGCTGCTTATCCACAAGGTTGTTCGATTGCCCCTGATCCTCGCCTCGACGAGCGCCATTCGCCGCCAAATGCTCGACAATGCGGGAGTCGATTACGCCGCTGAGAAGCCGCAGGTTGACGAGGAAGAACTGAAGCTCGGCCTCTCCGATCCGGCGCAAATCGCGAGGCAACTCGCGGAAGCCAAAGCGCTCAGCATCATTGGCGAGTGGGTGATCGGCAGCGACAGCGTAGTCAGCGTCGCTGGACGATTGTTCAGCAAGCCGAAGGATCGCGACGAGGCCGCCGCGCATCTGCGCTTCTTCTCGGGCAAGGAAATGCAGCTGACCAGCGCCGTTGCGCTCGCGCATGGCGGCGCTCTCGACTGGGGCCACGCCGAAACCGCCCGTTTGTCTGTGCGCCCTCTGTCGGAAGCGTTCATCGCCGAATATCTCGATGCCGAATGGCCGGAGGTCGGCTACACTGTTGGCGTCTTCCGGCTCGAAGGACGCGGCGTGCAATTGTTCGACAGGATCGACGGCGACTTTTTCGCGATTCTCGGCATGCCCCTTCTGCCGCTGCTGGGCGCATTGCGCGAGCGAGGGCAAGTGGTCCCATGATCCGGATCGCGCTCACCGGTTCGATTGGCATGGGGAAGTCCACGGTCGCGAACATGTTCGCACACGCCGGCATCCCAGTGTTCGATGCCGATGCCGTGGTCCGCGCATTGCAAGGACCTGGCGGCGGGCTGGTCGAGAAGATCGGGGAAATGTTTCCCGGCTGCGTTCGTGCCGGCACGCTCGATCGTGCCTGCCTGGCCGAGATCGTGCTCGCCGACCGCGACAAGCTCACGGCACTCGAGCGGATCGTCCATCCCGCCGTGCTCGACGCGCGGCAACGATTCATCGCCGAGCATGCCGCCGCCCCGGCGCTCGTGTTCGAGATCCCGCTGTTGTTCGAGACCGGCGGCGAGAAGGAATTCGACAAGGTCGTGGTCGTGTCGGCACCAGCCGATGTGCAGCGCGCCCGCGTCCTTCACCGCACGGGAATGACCGCGGCCAGGCTCGCTTCGATCCTCGCGCGGCAACTGCCGGACGAGGAGAAGCGCCGCCGCGCCGACTTCACCATCGATACGAGCGGCGACCTATCCACAACTGAACGCCAGGTCCGCGACGTTCTCGCTTGTCTCGGAATCGCCACGCACCGATAGGTCGAAACCATGCGGGAAATCGTTTTCGATACGGAGACTACCGGCCTCAACCCGGCGAACGGCGATCGCATCGTCGAGATCGGCTGCATCGAGATCGTCAACCGGGTCGAAACCGGGCGGCACTTTCACGCTTATTTCAATCCCGAGCGCGACATGCCGGCCGAAGCCGAAGCGGTTCATGGCCTTTCGGCGATTTTCCTCTCGGACAAGCCGCGCTTTGCGGAGAAGGTCGACGAACTGCTCGAGTTCATCGAGGACTCGCCGTTGGTCGCGCACAACGCCGGATTCGATTTCGGTTTCCTCAATTTCGAGCTTGAATATTGCGGTCGGGCGGCAGTCGCCATGCAAAGGATGGTCGACACACTGACGCTCGCGCGTGCCAAGCACCCGGGCGCCAAGCACAGCCTCGATGCCTTGTGCGTCCGCTTCGGCATCGACCGCAGCCAGCGCGTCAAGCACGGCGCGCTGCTCGACGCGCAGCTGCTGGCGCAGGTCTATGTCGAGCTGACCGGCGGTCGCCAGATCGGCCTTGGCCTGGTTGCCGAGTCGGGCACTGTCACCGTCCGCCACTCGGCGCAGCCCGTGACGACTCGCGAGCCCCGGCCGCCGCGCCCTCACGCGCCGCTCGTGGAGGAACTTGAACGCCACCGCGCGTTTATTGCCAAGCTCGCCAACCCGCTCTGGGAGCGCTTCCTCGGCGCTGGTTGACGGGGGGTTCGGCGCGGTCCTAAGCGCGCCGCGCATTTAAAGGAGCGGCAAAGTGGACGTACGGGTCGCGGGTCACCAGGTCGACGCCGGCGAATCGCTGCGCGAGCATGCTCAGCAACGGCTCGCCGAGATTACGGACAAATATTTTTCACGCTCGGTGGGAGCCAACGTCACCTTCGGACGCGGCCCGAACAACGACTTCACGTGCGACATCGTCGCCCCTGTGGCGCAGGGCATCGTGCTCAAGGCCTCGCACAACGCGCGCGAACCGCAATTGGCATTCAACGGCGCCGCCGATCGGGTCGAGAAGCAGCTTCGTCGCTACATGCGCCGCCTCAAGGCCCGCAAAATCGGTGATGAGGCCCAAGCCTTTGTTGAGAATGCGTCCTACACCATCTTCGCCGGGCGCGAGCGCGACACTGAGGAACAGCCGGATTCTCCTGCGATCGTGGCGGAAACTCGGGTCGATATTCCCCAATCGAGCGTTTCCGATGCGGTGATGCTGATGGATCTGCGCAACACCACAGCCTTGCTGTTCAAGAACAGCGCGACCGGTGAGCTCAACATGATCTACCGCCGCGAAGACGGGAACATCGGCTGGGTCGAACCCCAGGACGATTGATCCAGCGCATCCAAGATTGAGCGGCCCGGGTGCGAGTGGTCGCACCAGCCACGAGTAGCAACCTTATGCATCTTGCCGATTTCCTCGACTGCGACGCGATCAAGACCGCGCTTCCGGGCGGCAACAAGCGCGCCTTGTTCAAGCAGCTTGCCGAGCTCACCGCCCAGCGCCTCGGGATCGAACCCGCGGCCGCGCTCGCGGCCTTGAACGAGCGCGAGCAACTCGGCTCGACCGGGTTCGGGCACGGAGTCGCCATTCCGCATGCGAAGATCGAGAAGCTGACCAGCATCTACGGCCTGTTCGCGCGGCTCGCTGAGCCGGTCGACTACAAGGCCATCGATGCGAGCCCGGTCGACCTCGTCTTCGTTCTCTTGTCTCCGGCGGATGCCGGTGCGGAGCATCTGAAGGCGCTCGCTGCGATCAGCCGGATCACCCGCGACTCTGCGACCCTGGAGCGCCTGCGGGGAGCGCGGACTCGCGATGCGCTGGCGGCCGTGCTGATGGGCGCTGACGAACGGGACGCCGCCGCCTGAGCCGGCTGCCGACCCACGTCGAAGTCGGCGGGCTCCTGCGCCGGGCCGCGGCCGACGGCGGCTTCGCGACGGTCCTCAAGCGAGGCGATGAAGAGCGCGGCTCGCTGCTGCTGTTCGTCAGCAGCCGGGGCATGCACATTGCCGCCCTCGAACGCCTGCTCGACCTCGACGGAACCTATCGGTGGCAGCGTGTCGGACCGGCCGAATCGGCGGGTTCCCTCGAAATCTCGGATTTCCTCGCGCGGCGCACACGGTTCGACGAGGATCTATGGGCAATCGAACTGGATATCGCGGACGCCGAACGGTTCATCGCTGAAACGACCGCGGCGGGTTGACCCTCGCGCCATTGCCGGGAAAACCTCGCTCAACAACAAGAGCGGGGGGCATTTCCTGTTGCAGCAATGCTGGGAATGCCACGCGAGACGGGGAATCATCACGGGCGTCAGCGGAAGTATTCGCTAGCTATTTGGCGCACGATTTCGATGGTTCACCGCACATTTCACGGTCAGAATGTTGGCATCTTTTCGCTCAGCGCTGCTGATGATTGCTGCGCTTACGGCAACGATTATTGCCCCGGCGCAAGCAGGACCTTCCGGCGAGCCGCTGCTTCCGGTTACCAGCGCGAGCCTGCCGAAGGTCGCGGTTCCTGAATTGCTCGATCCCAAGGGTGAGCCGACCCTGTCGCAGCCCGAAGCTGCGCAAACCCCGGCTGATGGCGACGAGACCGAGGTTGCGGTCAAGCCGACGGGTGATCTTACTTCGATGGTTGCGCAGCTGCGCTCGGCCGATGCGGGTAGCCGTGAGCTCGAGTGCCTCGCGACCGGCATCTATTTCGAATCCAAGGGCGAACCGCTCGCTGGCCAGCTCGCAGTGGGCAAGGTGATCGCCAACCGCGCGGATAGCGGCGGCCGCTTCCCAAGCACCTATTGCGGCGTCCTCTTCCAGCGCGGCCAATTCTCGTTCGTTCATGGCCGGACGCTGCCCAAGGTCTCGCATTCGAACCGCAACTGGCAGACCGCAGTCGCAATCGCCAAAATCGTCGACCAGGATCTCAAAGAATCGCCGGCCGAAGACGCCTTGTTCTTCCATGCGCGCTACGTAGCGCCGGGTTGGCACGCCAAGCGGGTCGCCTCGATCGGCAACCACGTCTTCTACCGCTAGGAAACCTTCAGAAGCGGGCGGGTAGCGGGCGGGCTTTCGGGTCCGCCCGCTTTCTTTTTGGCCACGCTTTGTTCTATTCGACTACGATGGCGACCGAGCCCGATTCCCTGTGCTTCACCGACGCACCGCCAATCGCCGCCGAAGTGGCGCGCGGCGTGACGCGCCTGTTCTGTCGCCAGGACCTGTTCGCGATTTGCGAAATGCCGCTGCCCAACGGGCGCCGCGCCGATCTCATGGCGATCGACGGCAAGGGCAGCTTCACAATCGTCGAGATCAAGGTCGCCAAGGCCGACCTGGTCGGCGACGGCAAGTGGACCGACTATCTCGACTATTGCGACCGGTTCTTCTGGGCGGTGCCGCCGCACCTCGCGCGCATCCTCGAGGAGGAGCGCTATCTGCCCGGGGAAGCGGGCCTGATTGTCGCCGACCGTTATGATGCCGCGATCGTGCGCGATGCTGCGCACCGGCCGCTCGCCGCAGCGCGCCGCAAGTCCGAGCTGCTTCGCTTCGCACGCCGCGCGGCACGGCGCTTGTCGGCGCAGATCGACCCGTCGCTCGGCGAGCTTACTTAGCCGGGACTGCCGGCTTCGGCTTCTTTTCCTCGATGAGCTTGAGGATGTCGCGCGCGCGGGGATCGCGAGTCGCATAGTCGCGCGCCGAATAGCCCGCGGCATTGTCGGTCTTGTCGGGATTGGCGCCTTGGTTGAGCAGCACGCGCACGATCGGCAGGTTACGCTGCTGGACCGCGACGATCAGCGGCGTCTCGCCCATCTTGTTGTCGGCATCTACCCGCGCGCCAAGGCTGATCAGCCATTCGACCGCGGGTTCGAAACCGACGCGCGCGGCGGCGATCAGCGGGGTGTCGCCGCCCTTGCCGGCAAGGTTCGGATCGGCGCCCTTGTTAAGCAAGAACCCGGTCCATTGTTCGTCGCTACGGCTGATGGCGATGATCAGCGCCGGATTTCCGTCGCCGTCCTTGGTGTTGACGATCCCTTTGGGGTTGCTCGCCAGCAGTTGAATCGCCTTGTCGCCGTCGCTCTTCTTGACCGCGTCCACGAACTGGTAGCCGGACGCCTGCAGCGTTTGCGCCGCGACCGGAGAGCTCGCCAGCGAAGCTGCGAACAGGACAGCAAAACCGAGTTGTTTCACGACCTTAGGCCCTCAAAATACGCGCTTGATCGCCTGCGCTTAGCAGAGCAAGGCTCGACTTCAAATGAACGGAGCCCCACCGCCTTTCTGGGAGAAGCCCCTTGCCGCGCTCGACCGCGGCGAATGGGAGGCACTGTGCGATGGCTGCGGCCGCTGTTGCCTCCATAAGCTCGAGGATGAGGAAACCGGGCTTCTTTACCCGACCAATGTCGCGTGCAAGCTGCTCGACCGCCGTAACGGCCGCTGTCTCGACTACAAGCACCGCATGGCCCGCGTCGCCGACTGCGTGAAACTCGACCGCGACAAGCTCGGATCACTCGAATGGCTGCCGACAACCTGCGCCTATCGCCTTCGCGCCGCCGGCGAGCCCCTGCCTGAATGGCACTATCTGATCTCCGGCAGCCGCGACACGGTGCATGAGGCGGGCCAGTCGACGCGCGGCTGGACGGTCAGCGAAGAGGATGCCGGCGAACTCGAATATCATGTGGTCGAGCGGCCGCTCTGAAGCCGCGCTGATGGCGCAGTTTCCTGCGCCGATCGAAATTCGGCCGATGAAATCGGCGAAGCGGCTTCGACTGCGTTTCGACGAAGCGAGCGGTAGCCTGAGACTCACCTGTCCGGCGCGGATGAGCCGCCGGGCAGCGCTCGCCTGGGCGCTCGACCAGCGCGACTGGATCGAGGCTCAACTGTCCCGTGCTTCTCCCGCCGAGCCGTTCGATGCCGGGGCCATCATTCCTTTGGACGGGCAAGATGTCCGGATCGTCTGGGACAGGGCGGCGCCGCGGACGCCCGAGATCCGCGCCGGCGAGCTGCGCGTCGGCGGACCCGAGGCGGGCATCGAGCGCCGCCTCGAACTGTTCCTCAAGCGCCGCGCGCTCGAGCGGATGTCCGACGACGTCGCGGAATATGCCGCCGCAGCCGAAGTCGCTCCGTCAGGCGTGTCAGTCGGGGACGCCGGCTCGCGCTGGGGCAGCTGCTCCTCAGCGGGGCGCATTCGGCTCAGCTGGAGGCTGATCTTCGCTCCACCGGAAGTGCGCCGCTATGTCGTTGCGCATGAGGTCGCCCATTTGCGGCACCTCGATCACGGCGCGCATTTCAAAGCCCTGGAAGCGAAACTCTACGGGCCCGGCCTCGCCGAGGCGAAAGCGATGCTACGACGTATAGGGCCGCGGCTGCGACGTATCGGTCGGAGGCGTTGACGGCTGCTGCTGGCGCGGCGGCGAAGTCTGCGGCTGGCGGCCTGGCGGATAAGGCGGCTGGCGTGGCGGATAGGGCGGCTGGCGTGGAGGCGGATAGCCGGGCTGCCGTTGCTGCGGCGGAAACGCCTGGTCGAGCTCCTGCTGCGTCGGCTCCCCGGTTCCGTCGGGGCGGATCATCGGCTGCGGCGCCGGATAGCCTTGGTCGTCGGGACTCTGCTGGGTTGGCAGCGGCATCCCGTTCTCGTCGACCATCGGCTGCATGCCGTTCGCATCGATCGGCTCGTCGCCGCTCATCTCTTCTTCCGGTGACAGCTGCCAATCGGGCATCGGCACTTGCGTCTCGAATTGCTCGACCGGCCGCTTCGCCACCGCGACGCTCATGAAATCATGGAAGGCCCGCGCCGGGGCGGTCCCGCCCTGGAGCCCGGCCACCGGCTTTGCGTCGTCGCGTCCCATCCAGACGCCGGTGGTGAGCCCGCTCGAAAAGCCGATGAACCAGCCGTCCTTGTTCGACGTGGTGGTGCCGGTCTTGCCCGCGACCGGGCGGCCGATCTGCGCCGCGCGCCCGGTACCGGATAGCACCGCCGATTGCAGCAGGTCGGTCATCTCGGCCGCAACCCAAGGCGCAACGAGCACCCGGTCGTCACTGGAATCGTGCTGGTACAGCATGCGGCCATCCGCGGTGACGACTCGCCGGATTCCGTAGGGAGTTACGGCGACGCCCTTGTTGGCGACCGAAGCGAAGGCACGGGTCATGTCGATCAGCCGGACGTCGCTCGAGCCGAGGACCATGGACGGATAGGTCGAAATGGGTGTCGTGATCCCGAACCGCCGTGCCATGTCGGCGATCGTCGAGAAGCCGACCTGCGCGCCAATCTTGGCGCTGACCGTGTTGATTGAGCGCGAGAAGGCTTCGCGGAGGGTCACGGGTCCGAGATTCGTCCGCGTCGAGTTGCGCGGGCTCCACCCGTCGATCGTCACCGGCTCGTCGACGATCGTGTCGGTCGGCTTCATGCCCGATTCGAGAGCGCTCAAATAGACGAACAGCTTGAACGCCGAGCCCGGCTGGCGCTCGGCCTGCGTGGCGCGGTTGTAGATCGAGGATACATAGTCCTTGCCGCCGACCATCGCCCGAACGGCGCCGTCGCGGTCGATCGAAACGAGGGCCCCTTGCGCGCCGTCGGGCGCGTTGGCGCGCACCGCTTTGTCGGCGGCAGCCTGCATGGCCGGGTCGAGCGTCGTCCAGACGTCGATCGGCTCGCTCGTCTGGTCGATCAGGGTATCGAGCTGGGGAAGCGCCCAATCGGTGAAATAGCGGACGCTGTTCTGGTTGGTGGTTTCCTGAATGCGCACGGCGGCCGGATCGACTGCCGCCGCGGTCTGCGGCGTGATGAAGCCGTTCTTCACCATGGTTTCGAGCACCACGCCCGAGCGCGAGCGCGCTGCTTCGACATCGGCCGTCGGCGAATAGTTCGACGGCGCTTTGACGAGTCCGGCAATGATCGCCGCTTCGCCGAGGCTGAGATGATCGGCGCCGTGGCCGAAGAATTTGCGCGACGCCGCGTCGATTCCATAGGCGCCGCCACCGAAATAGACGCGGTTTAAATAAAGCTCGAGGATCTGGTCCTTGCTAAACTTGCGCTCGAGCGCGAGCGCCAGGATCGCTTCCTTGATCTTGCGCGTGAAGCTGCGGTTGTTGGTCAGGAAGATGTTGCGCGCGAGCTGCTGGGTAATCGTCGACGTGGCGCGGACCCGGTGGCCCTTGACGACGGCCGAGGCGAGCGCGCGGCCAATGCCGATCGGGTCGACCCCGATATGGCTGCGGAAGCGCCGGTCTTCGGTCGAGATCATCGCCGCGCGCATCTCAGGCGGAATGCGGTCGTAGGTCAGCCATTGGCCGAAGCTCGGCCCCATCGAGACGAGGACCTGCCCGTTCGCGGCGCGAACGCGGATCATTTGCCCGAGGTCCGAGCGCTTGGTCAGCTCGCCGTAGCTCGGCAAATAAGCCGAAGCGACGGCGACGGCGACGACGAGCGCCAAAATGGCGAGCAGCGCCGTGTAAGCGAGGCCCCTGATGATGCCCATGAAGGTGGAGCGTCCCTTGGAGGTCGGTGAGGATCGGGCCATTGGAGGCTGTGGGGATAGAAAGCTGCGAGCGGCGCGACAATAGCGACGACACGGGGGGCACGTCGGCGCCTCATCGGCGCTGGCATCACTGCCGCGACCAAGGTTAGCCGCAGCTTAACCCCGTTTTAGCCTGTCACCGGCTAGGGCGCCTCGTTATGGGCAGCTCCAGACTATTCTTTGCACTGCTCGGAGGCCTCGGCGCCATCGTCTCCGTGCCGGCGACGGCCCAGTGCCGCCTGTGCACACAGCCGACCACCGCGCTGCCGGACGAGACGCCCACAGGCGATGTTGATCTCCAGGTCGAGACCGCCTTGAGCTTCGATCGGCTGATCATCACCGGTGTCGGCAGCGGGGCGGCGACGATCCGGCCCGACGGCAGCAACGGAGTCGAAGGCTCGGTACTCGAGATGAGCCCGCGAGCGATGGTCGGAACGGTGCTGGTGCATGGACAGCCCAATCGGGCGCTGAGGATCGACCTGCCGCGCCGGATCGATCTCTATTCGCTCAGCGGCGGCCGAATTTCGCTGGTCGATGTCGCGACGGACGCCGGCGCAACCCCGCGGCTCGACGCCGCCGGCAACCTCACTTTTCGTTTCGGCGGCCGTCTCACCGTCTCCGGCGACACTGACGGGCAGTATCGCGGCGACCTGCCGATCACCGTCGAATACCAGTGATCTGTCCGGTTCGGAGGCAGTCCTAACCGGCCATTAACCAAGTGCCTGAGGAAAGCCGTAAGCGCTCCTGGTTAATCCGGCGGTGACGATGTTGGGTCCATGCGGCCGCATTTCGCAGCAGTGGAGAGCAGGCGATGACCAGGTTTGTTGCGATTGGCGCCGCCGCCGCGGCAGTGGTGCTCGCCACGCCGGCCGTGGCCGTCAGCCCGGCGACCCAGGCCACTGCCACCGCGAAGATTTTCAAGCCGCTGACGATCGAGTCCATCCAAAACCTCGACTTCGGCGTCATCGTGCTGACCGGCCCGAGCTTTTCGGGTGAAGTGGTTTCGATTGACCAGGCCGGCGCACTCACCTGCGGCAGCAACCCGGGAGTCCTGCTGACCTGCTCGGGCGCGCCCCAGGCAGCTCAGTACAAGCTCGTCGGCACCAACAATGCGACCGTCACGATCAGCTCGCCCGGGTTCAACATGACGGGACCAGGGACGCTAGCGTTCACGCCCAATGCGCCCGCGACGGTCAATCTCGGCCCGAACGGATCCACCACCGGTTACACCTTCGCAATCGGCGGCTCGATCACACTCGCGTCGACCACGCCGGATGGCGTCTATACCGGCACATTCCAGGTAACCGCCGACTACCAGTAACCGGCAAAGCTTAGCGGCACCGCCGCAAAGTGGGGGAAAGGGGCTGCCGTTTGGCGGCCCCTTTTTTCATGCGCGGCAGCCGCTCCTCGACCGGGCATGGTTGACCGAAATTAAACCATTTCGGTTCTATCGCCGCCGTTTACCGAGTGGGGACGACCGCAACTTGAATGCCTTGAGCCAGTTTCTGTTGCGTTTCGCCGCAGCCCTGATCGGCCTTGCGCCGCTCGGCCAACCCGCCCTTGCGGCGACGATCATGGCCGCGGTCTCGGCCAACAATGTGAAGCCGCTGGTCCTGACCAAGGTTCAGAACCTCGATCTCGGGATGGTCGCGCTTGGTCCGGGCGTCTGGAGCAATGCCACGATCTCGTTGTCGCAGGCGGGGGGCCTCAGTTGCGCGAACACCAATGTCGTGTGCACCGGCGCCACGACAGTCGCGCAGTACAATGTCCAGGGCTCGAACCAGCAGACGGTGCACATCAGCGCGCCCAACGTCACGCTCGTCAACCAAAGCGACGCCAGCAAGACGCTGATCCTGGTGACCGACGCGCCGGCGACGCTGGTGCTCACCAACTCGGGCTTTCCCGGAGTCAATTTCTCGATCGGTGGATCGGTCACGCTCAGCTCGGCAACCGCGACGGGAACTTATGTCGGCACGTTCAATGTGACCGTCGATTATTGAGCCGCATCCACCCGGTTTTCTCATCATGGTTGACCGAAAATCAACCATTCCGGACCAAAACCGAGGGCGATGGCTCCATGGCGGAGCCGAGTGGGGAATCGCCGATATGAACAACTGGACCCGGTCCATACTTGCCGCGAGCTTTGTCGCGGTATCATCTCTCACCTTTCCGACCGTCGCCCATGCCGGCGTCGGCGATCTGCTGGTCGCGCCGACGCGCATCGTGCTCGACGGGCGCAAGGGCGCCGAGGTGATCCTCAATAATATCGGCGACGAGCCCGCCACCTATCGCGTGTCGATCGAGTTCCGCCGCATGACCGAAAATGGCGAGCTGGTCAGCATCTCCGAGCCCACCGCCGCCGACAAGGCAGCCGAGGACATGATCGTCTACACGCCGCGCAAGGTGACCCTGGCGCCGCACGAGCCGCAGGCGATCCGGATCGCCGCGCGGCCGCCGCAGGGGCTCGCCGATGGCGAATATCGCGTGCACATGCTGTTCCGCGCGATCCCGCCGGCGACGCCGGTCACGCAAGCGTCGGCCGAGCCGCCCAAGGGCGTCCAGTTCAAGCTCACGCCCGTTTACGGCGTCACCATTCCGGTGATCGTCCGCCTCGGCAACCTGCAGGCGACTGCCGGCATCGCCGATGTTCATCTTGAGAAGAAGAACGGCGCGCCCTCGATCGAGCTCGACCTGGTGCGCGACGGCTCGCGTTCGACCTATGGCGAGGTCCGCGTGCTGAAGGCCGGCGTCAAGGAGCCGATCGCAGTACAGAAGGGCATCGCCGTCTACACCGACGTCACCAAGCGCCACGTCAGCATCGCGCTTCCCGAGAATGTTCGGGATCTCGCGACTGGCGCGGTGACCGTCGAGTATCGGGAGACTTACGACGACGGCACCAAGCTGCTCGCCCAGACCCAGACGGTGCTGCGCTAGGACGCTCAGGGCCGACAAGAGACCGCTCCAATGTCCGGCGGCCGTTTCTGGCTGCGCAGATTGGCGATGCTGCTGGCGCTCTGCGCCGGCAGCGTTGCCGCATCCGCGCCGCCGCCAAGCACGCCGAGCTGGACGGCGGACCCGGACGAGCAATTCATCCTCGACGTGAATATCCGCCAGCTGCGGCTCGGCGACACGGTGCGCGCCTACAATGCGCCCGAGGGCACATGTGTCGTCTTAGGCGACTTTTTGACCGCGCTCGACGTGCCGGTGCGCATCGATCTGACCGCCAAAAAGGCGAGCGGCTGGGCGTTCAGGGAATCCAACAAGATCACCATCGACTATGCCGCCGGCGAGGCGAGCTACGGCGCCAGGAAAGTCGAGCCGATCGCGCCCGGCACGATCCGCCAGACACCCGAAGGATGGTGCGTGCAGACGTCCGCGCTCGCGCGCTGGTTCGGGATCGGCATCAAGCCGATGACCTCGGGTTCGGTGCTCGTGCTTCAGTCGGATCAAAAGCTGCCCGTCGAACTGGCGATGGAGCGCCAGCAGCGCGCCGCGCGGATCCGTCACGCGAGCTTCGATCTATCGACACTGCCGCAGGTGCGCGTTCCCTATCGGATGTGGCGTGCACCGGCGCTCGACTTCGTCGTCAGCGGCGGAGTCACGTATCGCGCAAACGACGGCGTCAAGGTCGATCGCCAGGCGTCCGTCTATGCCGCCGGCGAGATCGCGCGCTTGTCCTATGACGCGCAGGTCACGAGCGACACCCGCGGCAAGCCGAGCCTGTTGCGGCTGCGCGCCTTCCGTTCGGATCCCGACGGCCGTCTTCTTGGCCCGTTGCGCGCCACGCATTTCGCGTTCGGCGACGTCCAGGGATTCGACAGCAGCCTCACCGGCAGTGTCGCGGCCGGGCGGGGGGCAGTGGTGACCAACCGGCCGCTTACGGCCCGGACGGCGTTCGACCGGACTCGCATCGAAGGCGATTTGCCAACCGGCTGGGAGGCCGAGCTCTACCGCAACGGCGAGCTGCTCGGTTTTGCGAAATCGGATGCGTCGCAGCGTTATGTCTTTGACGATGTTCAGCTTTTATACGGGGAAAACCGCATCCGCGTGGTCCTGTACGGACCCCAGGGCCAGGTGCGCGAACGCGACGAGCTGCTCAATATCGGCGAGGAAGACGTTCCCAAAGGCAAGACCTGGTACTGGATCGGCGCCAATCAGCCCGGCCGCGACCTCGTCACGCTCGAAAAGCCGCCCGACGATGCCGGCCAACCCAAGGCGCAGGCCGCAGTGTCGGTCGAACATGGGCTCGATGCCCGCACGTCCGTCGGCGTGCTGGCTCGGGCCATGCTCGTCGATGACCAGCGGCTGACGTTCGTCGAGGGTACCGTCCGGCGCTCGATCGCCGGTGCTCAGCTCGAGCTCAGCGCTGCGCGCGAATCCAATGGCGGCAGCGCCGCGCATGCGCAGCTTCTGGGCAAGTTCGGTGGCGTCTACGTGAATGCTGAAGCACTAATCGCGAATGATTTTCATTTGCGCGACGAGAGCAACCCGCAGAGCTCGCGCGAGGGGCGGCTGTCGCTCGATGCGCCGATCAAGGCCGGGAAGGCACTGTTTCCGGCGCACGCCGAGGTCCATTATGTCGACCACAATGACGGTTCGCGCCTGCTCGAGGCCGCGGCCCGGCTCTCGGCGAGCTTCGATCGGTTCAACCTCGGAACGGAGCTCAGGTACCGCAGGGATTATGTGCCGGCGGGGCCGGCGCCGCCCGGTGAGCTCACGCTGGCGCTGCTCGGCAGCGGCCACATCGGCCGGGTGAGGCTGCGGACCGACACCGAGTTCGACCTGTCGCCGTCGCCACGCCTGACCAGCGCCGAGCTGTCGGCCTATTGGACGGCGAGCGAACATGGCGATTGGCAGGCCGATCTTGCCTACGACGGCCTGCAGCGGCGGGTGCGCACCCGCCTGACGCACATCATGCGCTTCGATAGTTTCGCGCTCGCACTGTCGGGCGAGGCGGCGAGCAACGGCGATGTCGCGTTCGGCTTCAACCTCAATTTCTCGCTCGACGCGCGGAACGGCATTACCCTGTCGCGCAGGCCTCTGGCGCAAGGCGGCATGGTCCATGCGACGGTGTTCAAGGACCTCAACGACAATGGCCTGCTCGACCCCGGCGAGCCGCTCGAGAAGGGCGCGCTGATCACCACCGGCACGCGCCAGGCCGAGCGCAAGACCGATGCCAACGGATCGGTGACCGTCGGAGGCCTGACGCCCTATATGCCGGTGCCGGTCGGGATCGACACCACTAGCCTCGACGATCCGATGCTCGCCCCGAAAAAGGCGCTGCAGGTCGTCGTTCCCCGGCCCGGAGTCGCCGCGGATGTGCTCATCCCGCTGGTCGGCGGCGGTGACATCGAAGGCGCCCTGATGAAGAGCGGCGAGCTTGGGTTCGAAGGCATCGACCTCGAGCTGGTCGATTCATCCGGAAATGCGGTCGCTACCGCGCGCACCGATTTCGATGGATTCTTTCTGTTCGAGCGAGTCGCTTACGGCCGCTACATCGTGCGAGTCAGCGCCGCCTCGGCAAGCGCGGCGAAAATCGCGAGCGATCTTGGCATCCACGTCGAAGTGACCGCCGATCGTTCGGTCGTACGCCTCGGACGCGTCCAGCCGAAGCCGCCGCTCAATCTTGCCGCGGCAAGCGGAATGCCGGTCGGGAGCCGTTAGCGGTTCGAACCGAAGCGGAGCAAAATACGAGACCGCGGCAATTCCCCGGTCCGGCTCCGGTTTGTCATGGTGCGGTCGAGAAGACTCGAACTTCCACGGCCTTTCGGCCACAGCGACCTCAACGCTGCGCGTCTACCAGTTCCGCCACGACCGCACGTCATGAAATGGCCGGCTTGGGATCAGCCGGCACTGGCAAGGCGGGGCCCCTAGCAAAGGCCATTAGGCGGCGCAATGCCGCTGCGCGCGGACCAAGATCGGTCCACAATGGGACAATGGTTAATGCGGTCTTACGATTTGGCGGCGAGAGCGTTAACCCTCTCGCTCATGCTGATCCTCGCCGCAGCCGCGCTCGCGACCATTCCGCCCGTTCCAAGGGTGTCGGCCGTCGCCCAGGCCACGGCGAGCATTCGCATTGTCAGGGCGGTGCGGCTGAAGCTCGATGGTTCGGTCAATGTTGATGCGCCGCCGGCCCGGGAGGTCGTGATTGGAGCTGGCAGCGGCGCCCCCCACACCGTCAAGCTGATCGAATTTGAATGAAGCCGCTCAGGGCGCGGGTTCGCCGAGCGTGATCGTCAGTTCGTCGCCGCCCGGCGGCACGTTGATCTCGGCGCTGTTGAAGCTTGCACTCGATCCCGCGGGTAGCGAGCGCGCCGGCGGCGCGATCGTCCAGCTGTAGACGACCTTTCCGGCGCGGCTCTTGAGCTGCGCCCTCAGCGGCGGCACGTCCTGCTCCGTGGTCGTCGGGTTGATCACGCGGCCGGTCACGGTCAGCAGTTCGTTGCCGCTTTCGAGCCGCTGCCGGTCCATGTGCGTCGTGACCAACGCCAGCGGACTTGCGCCGGCGGCCGCGATCCCAAGCCGCGCCTTAAGATCAGGCGGAGCAAGGAACCAGAACAAGGCGGCCAGGATCACCACCAGGACAGCGATCACCAGGATCGTGAGTGCCGGGCTCCGCCGCCGCGGTTCGATCTCGTCGGGAGCCGCGAACGGACTGAACATGTCGGGCGCGGCCTCGGCGTGCGGAGGCTCCTTCCAGTCCGCCGCGGCCGCCGGAGCCGGACTTTCCTCGGCATTCTCGGGGGGCGCCGGCGGTTCCGATTCCGAAGGAGTGGCCGCGGCGTCGCCAGCAGTCGTGTCCTCTCCCTCCATCGCCGATTCTTCATAGGCGCGCTGTTCGGCTTCGGGGCCGCTGCGCGGCTCAATCAGCGTCGCTTCGGCAAGGCTTTCGTCCTGGGTTTGAGGCGTCGGTTCATCGACAAAGCCCGGCGCGGCAACGCTCTCCGGCCCTGCCGGGGCAGGTTGCGTGCCTGCGGCCTCGGCTTCATCCGGCCCCTGGTGCCAACTGTGCTTGCAAGCGGCGCAGCGAACCTGCCGCCCTTCCGGCGGAATGGCGCCGTCCTTCACCACATATTGCGTTCCGCAACTCGGGCAGGTGAGGATCATTGCTACAAAAGTCCTCTTCCGGGACGGTGAGCGCACGGTAAACAGGAATGAGTGGGGCTTGGCAAGTTCGCGCGGGCCGGGAAAGGGAAGCGCATGGCGCGGGGGAAGTGAGTGGCAGCGGTCGCACAATTCGATAGCGTCGGGCTGCGTTACGGCACGGGCGCCGAAGTGCTGCGTGATCTCGACTTCCGCCTGCGCACCGGCGCCTTCTATTTCCTCACCGGGCCCTCGGGCGCGGGCAAGACGTCACTGCTCAAGTTGCTCTATCTCGCGCAGCGGCCGACCCGGGGCAGGATCAGCCTGTTCGGGGAAGAGCTGAGCGAGGCCGAGCGCGAAGCGCTGCCGCCGTTCCGCCGCCGGATCGGCGTGGTGTTCCAGGACTTTCGGCTGATCCGGCACCTGTCGGCCTTCGACAACGTCGCGCTGCCGCTCCGCATCGCCGGCGCCAGCGACGAAGAGGTCGAAGGGCCGGTGCGGGAAATGCTCGCCTGGGTCGGGCTTGCCGATCGGGCGAGCGCGCGGCCGCCGACGCTGTCTGGCGGGGAGCAGCAGCGCGTGGCGATCGCGCGCGCGGTGATCAACCGGCCCGAACTGCTCGTCGCCGACGAGCCAACCGGCAACGTCGATGCGGAAATGGCCAATCGCCTGATGGGGCTGTTCACCGCGCTCAATCGGCTCGGCACCACGGTGGTCGTCGCGACCCACGACCGGAGCCTGATCAGCGATACGCCGGGCGCGCAGCAGATCCGGCTCGAGAACGGCACTGTCGTCGATCCGACTGGTTCGCTCAGGAACCCGTCGCGCCCCGGCCGGCCGGCATGATGCTCGACTGGCTCTTTGTTCCGCCGCCCGAGCGGCGCTTGCTTGGCGCCAACCGGTTTGGTGGCCCGACCCCGTGGGTGATCGCGATCATGAGCTTCTCGATCATGCTCATCGCCGCAAGCGGACTGGCGCTGGCCAACACCGCGGGTGTGCTCAGCCGGGCGATCGAAGCACGCTATGCGCTCGAGGTCCCCGGCGGCGGCGCGGATCTCGATATCTTGGTCCAGGCGGTTCGCTCATCGCCCGGCGTCATCGCCGCGGAGCCTGTTCCCGAAAAGGAGATGCGCGAAACGCTCGGCCGGTGGCTTGGTCCGGCCGCGCAAAGCCGCGACCTGCCTGTTCCGGCACTGATCAATTTCGACATCCGCGATGGCGCGAACCTCGGCCTTGTCCAGCAGCGCGCGCAGGCGATCGCCCCGGGAGCGCGCGTGGTCGCGCACCGCGATAGCGTTGCCCCGCTGCTGCATTCGTTGAACCTGCTTCAGGCCGTCGCGCTGGGCCTCGTGCTGCTTCTCAGCGCGGCTGCCGCGGCCGCGGTGGTGCTCGCCGCGCGCGGCGCGCTCGACACGCATCGCTTCACCATCGAGGTAATGCACGGCATTGGCGCGACCGACCTTCAGGTCACGCACCTGTTCCAGCGCAAGATCGCGATCGATGCGCTGGTCGGGAGCATTGCCGGCGGGATCGCCGCGGCGCTGGTGCTGCTGCTGCTTGCCGGGGGAGCCGCATTCGCCGGCCAATTAACCGGCGGCGCGACGCTCGGCCCGGTCGATATGATCATCCTGGCGCTGCTTCCCTTGTTGCTGACTGCGCTTGCGACCTGGGTTGCCCGGGCAGCCGTGCTGCGGGCATTGCGCGCGGCCCTATGATCACGCGCCTCTTGTCACTGCTGCTGCTGCTCTACGCGCTTGGCTTCGCATTTTTCGCATTCACGTTGGGCCGCCCGGCGCCAGCGAGCGCGCCGGCGACCGACGCCGCAATCGTGCTGACCGGCGGTGCCGGCCGAATCGAACATTCGCTCGACGTGCTCAAAGCCCGCAAGGCGCGGCGGCTGCTGGTCGCGGGGGCCGATCCGTCGGTGACCAAGGGCGACCTCGCCCGCCGCATCCCGGGCGGGCGCCCGTGGCTCGCCTGCTGCGTCGACCTCGGTAGCGAATCGGTCGACACGCGCTCCAATGCGGAGGAGGCGGGCCGCTGGCTCGCCAGGCACGACTACAAGTCGGTGCGGCTGATCACCAGCGACTGGCACATGCGCCGGGCCGAGTTTGAGTTTCACAAGGTGCTCGGGGGCAAATACGAACTGATCCCCGACGCCGTGACGACGGAGCCGAGCTTCGTCACGCTGTTCGGCGAATATAACAAATATCTGCTGCGCCGGATCGCGGTCTGGGTGGACCTTTGATGGCGCTGCTGCGCTCGCTGATTTACGCGGCGATCTTCTACCCGGCGACCTTCGTCTGCGTCGTCGTCGGTATTGCCGCGAGCCTGATCGGGCGGCGGCCGACGCTGGCCGTCGTGCTCGCATGGGTCGACCTCCATCACTGGCTCGCGCGCCATATTCTCGGCATCCGCGTCCACGTCCAAGGACAGGTCCCCGAGGGCGCCTACCTGATCGCCGTCAAACATCAGTCGATGTTCGAAACCCTCGAAATGGTGCGCCTCAGCCACTTGCCGGTGATCGTCATGAAGAAGGAGCTGGCCGAGATCCCGCTCTTCGGGACGATGACGCGACGTTATGGCGTCATCGAGGTCGAGCGCTCAGCCGGAGCAAAGGCGCTGCGTGCGCTCGTCGCGGAGGGGTGCCAGGCGGTCACCAACGGCCGCGCGGTGATCATCTATCCCGAAGGAACGCGGGTCCGGGTCGGCGAGCAGCCGAAGCTGCGCTCCGGGTTCGCCGGTCTTTACCGGGCGCTCGGCCTGCCCGTCGTGCCGGTCGCGGTCGATAGCGGGCGTCTGTGGGGCCGCGGCCTGGTCCACCGCAGCGGCACGGTGACGGTGCGCGTGGGCGAGACGATCCCCGCCGGACTCGACCGCGCCGAGGTCGAGCAGCGCGTCCACGCCGCCATCAATGCGCTCGAGCGCTAGCTCCTGAGCCGGCCGCCGAGCTTCTCGGCGGCGGCGACGATGCGTTTCGAAATCTCGCCGATCTGCTCGTCGGTGAAGCTCTTGTCGCTCGGCTGGAGGGTGACTTCGAAAGCGAGCGACAGACCCTCCGGCGCTTCGAACCGATCGAACAGCCGCGCGTCGGTGATCGCTGCCTTGTCGGCCCCGCGGATCGCGCGCTGCAAATTGCCGGCGGCCAGGTCCGGCGGAACGATGAATGCGAAATCACGGGTGAGTGCCTGCAGCGACGGTGGCGCATAGCCGGAGCGCGTGCGGCCGGCCGCGCGGCCTGCCGGAATGGCGTCGAGGTAGAGCTCGGCAGCGATCGCGCCGGCGGGCGCATCGAGGCTCTTGCCGAGCTTGGGGTGAAGCTCGCCGAAGGCGGCAAGAACCGTCTTGGCGCCGAGACCCAGGCGCGCCGAGCGGCCGGGATGCCAGGTGGGGCCGGCGTCCGGGAAGACTTGCAGGTTCGCAACCGGCGTACCGGCGGCCTCGAGCAGCGCCAGCACCTCGGCCTTTGCATCGAACGGGTCGAACGGCTGCGCCTTTCCCGAGCGCCAGTCGCGCGGCTGGCGCTCGCCGGCGAGGATCAGCCCGAGCGTTTGATGCTCGCCATCGCTGAGATAGCGGCGGCCAATCTCAAACAGCCGCACCGACGAGGCGCCGCGATCCATGTTGCGCCGCGCCGCCGCGATCAGCCCGGGAAGCAGCGAAGGGCGCATGACCTTCATGTCCTCGCTGATCGGGTTGGCGAGCATCCAGTCGCCACCGCCGAACGCATCTGCCTCATCTTGCGAGATGAAGCTCCAGGTCACCGCCTCGTCGAGCCCGCGTGCCGCGGCGCTGCGCCGGACGCGGCGCTCGACCAGCTGCGACCGCGTCGCGGTCGGCTTGGCGACGCCCGCAACGCGGTCGAGCGGCGTCGCCGGGATGAGGTCGTAGCCGACGATACGGGTGACTTCCTCGACCACGTCGGCGGATCCCTCGACGTCGCGGCGCCAGCTTGGAACCGTGATCTGGCTGCCGACGGGCTCGAAGCCGAGGCGCTCGAGGATGTCGCGCTGGCGCTGCTCCGGCACCTCGATCCCACCGAGCGCTTGGGTTCGGCCGAAATCGAACGCGATCGTCCGGCGCTCGAGCGGCGGCTGGCCGGCGCGCTCGACCGCGGACGGCTGCCCGCCGCAGATATCGAGGATCAGGCCGGTCAGGATCGCCAGCCCTTCGTCGAGGAACGCAGGATCGACCCCACGCTCGAAGCGGCTACGGGCGTCGCTGGTCAGGCCGAGCGCCTGGCCGGTGCGCGCAATGCGCTCGGGCGTGAAATAGGCGACCTCGAGCATGACGTCGCTGGTCGCCAGATCGACGCCCGAATGCTCGCCGCCCATAATCCCGCCGATGTCGTGGACCTGTTTGTCGTCGGCGATGACCGTCATGAACGGCTGGAGCTGGTATTCCTTCTCATTGAGCGCGAGCACGGTCTCGCCTTCGCGCGCCGCGCGGGCGGTGAGGCCGCCGGTCAGCTTGGCGATGTCGTAGGCGTGGCTCGGCCGGCCGAGATCGAGCATCACGTAATTGGTGATGTCGACCAGCGCCGAGATCGGCCGCTGCCCGGCCGATTTCAGCCGCCGCTGCATCCACTCGGGCGAGGTGCCGTTGCTGACGCCCGTGATCGCCCGGCCGAAGAAAGCGGGACAGCCTTCAGGGTCCTCGATCCGGACCGCGACGGGGCACGGATACGCGCCCTCGATCTGGGGGACGGCGAGCGGCTTCAGCGTCCCGATGCCCGCCGCGGCGAGGTCGCGGGCGATTCCGCGGACGCCCATGCAGTCCTGGCGGTTGGGGGTGACGTTAACGTCGAACACGACGTCGTCGAGGCCGGTGTAGGCGGTGAAGGCGGCGCCGACCGGCGCATCCCCGGGCAGCTCGATAATCCCGCTATGATCGTCGCCGAGCTCGAGCTCACGCGACGAGCACATCATCCCGCGCGATTCGACCCCGCGGATCGCGGCGACCCTCAAGGTGATGTCGCTGCCTGGAATGTAGGCACCCGGCGGGCCGAACACGCCGAGCATGCCGGCGCGGGCATTGGGCGCTCCGCAGACGACCTGGATCGTTTCGCCGGTGCCGGCGTCGACCGTCAGCACCTGGAGCTTGTCGGCCTGCGGGTGCTTCTCCGCCGTGAGCACCTTGGCCACCCGGAACGGCGCGAGCGCCTCCGCCGGGTTGCTGAGCTCCTCGACCTCGAGCCCGATCGCGGTCAGCTTGTCGGCGATTTCCTCGGCGGACGCCGTCGTCTCCAGATGCGCCTTCAGCCACTCCAGCGAGAACTTCATGCGCCGACTCCGCCCGACAGCGTCGGCACGTCGAGCGCGCGAAAGCCGTAATGCTTGAGCCAGCGAATATCGCCGTCGAAAAAGGCGCGGAGGTCGTCCATGCCATATTTGAGCATCGCCAGCCGGTCGATCCCGCAGCCAAAGGCGAAGCCCTGCCATTCGTCCGGGTCGAGCCCGCAATTGGCGATCACCCGCGGGTGGACCATCCCCGATCCCAGCACTTCCATCCAGCCTTCCCGGCCACCGACGACGCGCCGGCCCTTCTCCATCGACCAGCCGACGTCGACTTCGGCCGAGGGCTCGGTGAACGGGAAATAGGACGGCCGCATCCTGAGGACGACGTCGTCACGCTCGAAGAATGCCTTGAGGAAGGTTTCGAGTGTCCACTTGAGGTGCCCGAGCGTGATCGCGCGGTCAATCACCAGCCCTTCGATCTGATGGAACATCGGCGTGTGGGTGGCGTCGCTGTCGGAGCGATAGACCCGGCCCGGCGCGATCACGCGGATCGGCACCCCATGCTGTTCGAGCGCGCGGATCTGCACCGGCGACGTGTGGGTGCGCAACACGCGCGGCAGTTCCTCCCCCGGCTTTGGCTCAAGGTAGAAGGTGTCCTGCATCGCCCGCGCGGGATGGTTCTCGGGCATGTTGAGCGCGGTGAAATTGTACCATTGGGTCTCGATCTCCGGCCCCTCGGCGACCGAGAAACCGAGGTCGGCAAAAATCTCCGCGAGCTCTTCCATCATCTGGCTGACCGGGTGGACCGTGCCGCTGACACTCGCTGCGGCCGGCAGCGACAGGTCGATCGTTTCGGTCGCGAGCTTGCGTTCCAGCTCGGCCGCCTCGAGCGCCGCCTTGCGCTCGGCGATGGCGGTGGTCACGCTTTCCCGCAGCGCGTGGATTTTCGGCGCCTCGGTCGCGCGCGTTTCCGGGTCCATCGCGCCGAGCGACTTCAGAAGCGCAGTGATCGATCCCGCCTTGCCCAGAACGGAGACGCGCACTGAATCGAGCTCCGCGAGGTCTCCCGCGGCGGCGATACGGTCTAGCATGGGTGCGGCGTCGGTCATCGCCAGCGGCTCTAGCCGCGCTGCAGCGCAAAATGCAAAGGCGTGGTAAGGGAGCGGACGCGATGAGCGACTGGCCTCAGCTGAGCGTCGAACGCGATCATGAGACTCTCGCAGTGCTGCACCTTGCGGCGCAGATGCTCGGCAAGATCCGGGTCGCGCACGCACCGTGGACCAATCACGGCTGGCACGTCGCCTTGCAGCCCAATGCGCGCGGCTTCTCGACCCTTCCCACGGCGGCGGATGGTGGGCGCAGCTTCACGCTGACGCTCGATCTCTGCCGGCATGCGATGGTGCTGTGGGTTAGCGACGAATCGCGCGACGAGGTCCCGCTCAATGCCGGCAGCATCGCCGCGCTGCACCATAGCCTGATCGCCATGCTCGAGCGCCACGGCCTGCCATCGAGCTTCAACGGAGCTCCTAACGAGCTTCCCGAGCCCGTGCCGTTTTCAAAGGACACAAAGCCGCGCGAATATGATCGCGACTCGGCGGCGCGCCTGCGCGAGGCGTTCGCCGCGATGATGCCGGTGTTCGAGCGGTTCCGCGCCGGCCTCTCGGGAAAGGCGACTCCGGTCCATCTGTGGTGGGGCAGCTTCGACCTCGCCGCCAGTCGCTTCTCTGGGCGAAAGGCACCGCAGCACCCTGGCGGGGTACCGGGCCTGCCCGACCGCATTGCGCGCGAGGCCTATAGCCATGAGGTGGAGAGCGGCGGCTTCTGGGCCGGCGGCGCCACGCCCGCGGAGCCGTTCTTCTACAGCTACATCTATCCCGAGCCCGACGGATATCGCGCCGCGAAGGTCGCCCATGGCCGCTTCGACGAGACCTTCGCCGAATTCGTTCTGCCTTACGCCGAGGTTCGCGCCTCAACCGACCCGGCCCGGATGCTGAGCGAATTCCTCGACTCCGCCTACGATGTCGCGGCCGATCTCGCGCACTGGGACCGCGCGGCGCTCGAGCGGGAGCCCGTCGCGCCCTAGGAAGGCACGAACGGGTAGGGCGAGATCGACTTGCGGTTCTCCTCGACAGCGAGGATCCGCCCCGCCGGCGGGGTCGCGCGATAGGCGCATTGCAGCCGCGGGCAGATCGCGCAGGCCGGGCCGACCGGCGTCGCCGGCGTGTTTATGAGGTCGAGCCCGTCGGCATAAGCGATCCGGTGCGCGTGCTTGACGTCGCATCCTAATCCGATGGCGAGCAGGGCATCGTCCCGAAGGTCCGGCCGGATCGGTCGCTCGATCGTTCGACTGATGGTGAAGAAGCGCTCGCCGTCCGGGGTCTCGATGAGCTGGCGGATGGTCTGGCCGGGCGTCTGGAAGGCCGCGTGGAGATGCCAGCGCGGGCAGGTGCCGCCGAAATGCGAGAAGGGGAAGCTTTCGCCGGCATAGCGCTTGGAGATGTTCCCGGCGGGGTCGACCCGCAGCATGAAGAAGGGCACGCCCTTGGCGCCCGAGCGGCTGAGTGTCGTCAGCCGGTGCGCCACCTGCTCGACATTGGCGCCGAACTGCGCCGTCAGCCGGTCGAGCGCATAGCGATGTTCCTCGGCGGCGCGGAGGAACTTGCCGTACGGCATCATGATCGCCCCGGCCGCGTAATTGGCGAAGCTCATGTGCAGCAGGCGGCGGCTGCCGGGATCGGGCGGACGCGCGCTCTCGAGCATCCGGGCGATGATTGGACCGAATTCGAGCAGCGCCAGCTGGTACGCAATGCCGAAGGTGCGATTCTCGGGCCGCAGCAGCGTCGAGAGCATCAGCACGCGACGCTGCGGATCGTAATGCTGGCTTGCGTCCTCGAGGATCTCGGGGTCGACCACGCGGACCTCGACACCCCACGCGTCCTTGAGCCGCTGCCGCAGCGGCTCCGACAGCGACAGCGGATGCGCGAGCGCACCGCCGAGTGTCTCCGATGCCTCCTCGAGCTCGGGCCAGTGGTTGCGCTGCGCCTGGATATAATCGCGCACCCAAATCTCGGGCGTGATCAGCACGCGCGGGTCGGCGCCTCTGTCGGCTTCTTCGGGCCGGCGCTGGAGCTCGCGAAGGGCAGTGTAGAGGCGGGTGATGCCCTCGCCGATAGACGGCGCATTGTCGGCGAGCTCGACCAGCTCGTAGCGGCTGACGCCCAAGTCGGCGAGCATCGGGTCGGAGAAGATCTCGCCAAGCTGGGTCGCGCCACCGCCGTCGCCATTGTCCGAGGCAAAGGCTTTGACATCGACGTCGAACGCTTCGGCGAGGTGCACCAGGATGCCCGCGGTGACCGGCCGCTGGTTGCGCTCGAGATGATTGAGGTACGAGCCCGAAATGCCGAGCGCCTCGGCCATCTGGCTCTGGTTGAGGCCGCGCTCGCGCCGCAGCCGCTTCAAGCGTGCGCCGAGGAAGAGCTTGCGCTGCGGAGCCATCGAGTCAGTTTGTCAAGAATTTTACAAAACGACAATAGTGAGTTGCGACACATCCACTCTTTTCCGTGAAGCTTTTGCAAGCCGCACAGGTTTTTCTCGCTTCCTCACCCGACTCGAAAGGGGAATGCGATGGCGGACTTCGGCCTGGTAGTGGCGGCTCCCGAGGGGCGGTTCGACGGAATCGAGCGGCCCTATTCGGTCGAGGACGTGCGGAAGCTGCGCGGGTCGATCCCGATTGAGCACACCCTCGCCCGTGCCGGCGCGCTCAAGCTCTGGGAATTGCTCAACCAGGAGGAGCCGGTGCGGGCGCTCGGCGCGCTTTCCGGTAACCAGGCGATGCAGATGGTCCGCGCCGGCCTCAAGGCGATCTACCTCTCGGGCTGGCAGGTCGCGGCGGATTCGAACGCCAGCGGGTCGATGTACCCCGACCAGTCGCTCTACCCCGCCAACTCCGGCCCCGAGCTCGCCCGCAAAATCAACCGGACGCTCGCCCGCGCCGACCAGATCGAGCATCTCGAGGGCGGCGCCAGGCGCGACTGGTTCGCGCCGATCCTCGCCGACGCCGAGGCCGGCTTCGGCGGCCCCTTGAACTGCTTCGAGATCATGAAAGCCTATATCGAGGCGGGCGCCGCCGGCGTGCATTTCGAGGACCAGCTCGCGAGCGAGAAGAAATGCGGGCATCTGGGCGGGAAGGTGCTGATCCCGATCCAGGCCGCGATCCGCAACCTCGACGCCGCCCGGCTCGCCGCCGACGTCTGCGGCGTACCGACCATCCTCGTCGCGCGCACCGACGCTGAAAGCGCCAGGCTGATCACCAGCGACGTCGACGAGCGCGACCGGCCGTTCATCACCGGCGAGCGCACGCCCGAGGGTTTCTTCCGCCTGAAGGACGGCACCGGGCTCGATCATTGTATCGCCCGCGGCCGCGCCTTCGCGCCGCACGCCGATCTGCTGTGGTTCGAAACCAGCCACCCATGCCTCGAGGACGCGCGCACCTTCGCCCAAGGCATTCACGCGCAATTTCCCGGTAAGCTTCTCGCCTACAATTGCAGCCCGAGCTTCAACTGGAAGGCCAAGCTCGACCCGCAAACCATCGCCAGCTTCCAGCGCGAGCTCGGGGCGATGGGCTACAAGTTCCAGTTCGTGACGCTCGCCGGCTTCCACAGCCTCAACCACGCGATGTTCGAGCTCGCGTCCGATTACCGCGATCGCGGCATGGCGGCTTATTCCGCGCTCCAGCAGGCCGAGTTCGCGAGCGAGGCCGCCGGCTACACCGCGACCCGCCACCAGCGCGAGGTCGGCACCGGCTATTTCGACGCGATCGCGTCGGCCGTTTCGGGCGGTCAGGCGTCGACGGTCGCCTTGAGCGAATCCACCGAAGCCGCGCAGTTCGAGAGCGCCGTCGCGGCTGAGTAGAGGAGGACAGGATGGGACAGCGTTACTGGGTGATCGGCGGCCATTTCGCCAATTGCGGCGAGGAGCTCGAGCCCGGGACCGAGGTCATCCACGGCCCTTATGGCGATGAGCTCCACGCCCGCATGGAATGGCAGCGGCTGACCTTCAAGGACCGCCACGAGGCGACCGAGCGCTACTCGATCTGCGTGGAGCCGGTGCTACAGTGAGCACCGTGCTCGAGCGCCCCGCATCCCAAAGCCGCATCATCGCCGAACCGTCGCGAGTCGACGGCGCCGGCGAGGTCCTGACCGAAGCCGCGCTCGATTTCCTCGCCGAGCTGCACGAACGCTTCGACGCGCGCCGGCTCGACCTGCTCGACAAACGCGAGGAGCGCCAGGACCGGTTCGATTCGGGCGAGCTTCCCGATTTCCCGGCCGAGACCCGCGCCATCCGAGAGGGCGACTGGACCGTCGGATCGATCCCGCGCGACCTCCTCGACCGCCGCGTCGAGATCACCGGGCCGACCAACGCCAAGATGCTGATCAACGCGCTCAACAGCGGCGCCAAGGTCTTCATGGCCGATTTCGAGGACGCCACGTCGCCGGTCTGGGACGAGCTCGTCCAGGGCCAGGTCAACCTCCACGATTACTGGCTCGGGCGGCTCGACTACACCGATCCCGAAAGCGGCAAGCATTATGCCGTCGGCGACGATCCGGCGGTGCTGATGGTCCGCCCGCGCGGCTGGCATCTTCCCGAGGACCACGTCAGCGTGAACGGCGAAGTTGTCGCCGGCGCGCTGTTCGATTTCGCCATCTACCTGTGGAACAACGCCCGCGCGGCGCTGGCGAAAGGCTCGGGGCCGTACTTCTATCTTCCCAAGCTCGAAAGCCGGCACGAAGCGGCGCTATGGAGCGACATCTTCGCCTTCGCCGAGGCCAGGCTGCGGCTCGAGCGCGGGACGATCAAGGCGACGGTCCTGATCGAGACGCTCCCCGCGGCGTTCGAGATGGACGAGATCCTCTACGCGCTCAAAGAGAATATTGTCGGCCTGAACTGCGGCCGCTGGGACTATATCTTCAGTTACATCAAGCGCCTCGGCCGCTCGCCCGACCGGCTGACTCCCGACCGCGCCTTGATGACCATGAACAAGGCGTTCCTCGCCGCTTATTCGCTGCGGCTGGTTGCGACCTGCCACCGCCGTGGCGCCTTCGCGATGGGCGGCATGTCGGCCTTCATCCCGGTCAAGGGCGACGAAGCGGCCAACGAGAAAGCCTTCGCCGAAGTGCGCGCCGACAAGCTGCGCGAGGTGACCAACGGCCACGACGGTACCTGGGTCGCGCACCCGGGGCTGGTGCCCGTCGCGATGCAGGCGTTCGAGGCGATGCACGGCCCCAACCAGCTGTCCAGGATGCCTGAGCACGTCCCCGGCCGCGAGGAGATGCTGGAGCTTCACGACGGCGTCCGCACCGAAGCCGGCGGCCGCGCCAACATCCGCGTCGGCGTCCAGTATCTCGCCGCCTGGCTCGGCGGGAAGGGCGCGGTGCCGCTCTACAATCTGATGGAGGACGCCGCGACGGCCGAGATCTGCCGGACGCAGCTGTGGCAATGGCTGAAGTACGAAGCGCCGCTCGACGACGGCCGCCGCTTCACCCTCGACCTGTTCGAACAATGGTTCGACGAGGAAGTCGGCCTCCTCGCCGACGTCTCCAACATCGCCGAAGCCGCGCGGCTGATGCACAACATGATCGTCACCGACGACCTGGTCGAATTCCTGACGCTGCCCGCTTACGAGCTGCTGGACTAATCAACTTTAGGATGGTGCAGGCAGGGATGGATCGGCGGCCATGAAGCTGCTGCAGGTTCGAAGCCACCACCACCCGAGTTTGGTCAACTTTAGTTTGGAGCGCGGTGAACTTTCATCCATGGGCTATGAGTAGCTGGGTGATAGTTGATCGCAAGTAACATCAATAAAGGGCGCCGAGATCACTCCCGACGCCCTTCTGTTTTTCATCGCCCCTCCCTGCAAGGGAGGGGATTAAGGGGTGGGTTGCTGACGAATGGGCTCGATGCCCATGAGGAAGCGTCTTCAGCGGCATTGAGCCGCTTCAGCCGCACCCACCCCCGACCCTCCCTTGCAGGGAGGGGAGTTCAGCCGCCCGTCCGCACCGGCGCCACCCGCCAGATCGTGTTCGACAGATCGTCGGCGACGATCAGCGCGCCCTTGGGATCGACCGTCACCCCCACCGGTCGTCCGCGCGTTTTGCCGTCCTTGCCCATGAAATTGGTGACGACGTCCACCGGCGGCCCTGAGGGGCGGCCGTTGGCGAAGGGGATGAAGACCACCCTGTAGCCGGCCGGAGTCTCGCGGTTCCAGCTGCCGTGCTCGCCGACGAACACGCCATCGGCGAAGCGCGGACCCATCGCGGCCGTCGAGAAAGCGAGGCCGAGCGCGGAAACGTGGCTGCCGAGGCTGTAATCCGGAACGATCGCGGATTTGACCTTCTGCGGGTCCTGCGGCCGGACGCGCGGGTCGACGTGCTGGCCCCAGTAACTGTACGGCCAGCCGTAGAAGCCGCCCTCGCGGACGGAGGTCAGATAATCGGGGACGAGGTCGGGGCCGAGCTCGTCGCGTTCCTGGACCACCACCCACAGCTGCCCGGTCCCGGGCTGGATGGCGAGCGCGGTCGGGTTCCTGAGCCCGGTCGCGAACTGGCGGTGGGCGCCGGTCGCGGCGTCGATCTGCCAGATCATCGCGCGGTCGAGCTCGGCCGCCATGCCGCGCTCGGTGATGTTGCTGTTCGAGCCGATGCCGACATAGAGGAACTTGCCGTCGGGGCTCGCCGTCAGCGACTTGGTCCAATGGTGATTGATCGCCGAAGGCAGCGGCGTGACGACCACCGCCGGCCCGCTCGCCCGCGTCTGGCCCGGCGTGTAGGCGAAGCGCAGCAACGCGTCCTGGTCGGCGACGTAGAGATTGCCGCCGACGAGCGCGAGCCCGTACGGAGCGTTCAAATGCTCGGCGAACACCGTCCTGAGCTCGTAGGTGCCGTCACCATTGGCGTCGCGCAGCAGCGTCAGCCGGTTGCCGCCCTTGACCGAACTGGTGCCCTGCGCCTTGACCTTGCTCGCGATGACGTCCTTCGGCGTCAGCTTGGGCTCCTTGCCGCCGCGTCCTTCGGCGACGAGGATGTCGCCGTTGGGGAGCACCAAAGTCTGGCGCGGGATCTTGAGGTCGGTCGCGATCGCATTGATCGTGTAACCGGCCGGAACCAATGGCCGCTGGTCGCCCCAGCCGGTCGGGTTGGCGATCTTCATGGTCGGCAGCAGGCCGCGGTGCGCCGCCGGCAGGCTCGGGTTCGGCCCGTACTGCTCGGGCTCGGACTTGCTTCCGCACGCGCTCAGCATGGCCGAGGCGACGAGGATGGCGAGTGGGGATGCGAGCCTCATTTCACCTCTCCCGAGCGCCAGGCGGAGAAACCGAGCCATGTCGGGACGATCGCCAGGATGGTGACGATGATCGACAGGATCAGCGCCTCGGGCATCTTGGCCCAGGCATCCTTGGCGTGGACCAGCGCGTCGATGAAGCCGAGCACCCAGGCTGCAAGCAGAATGACGAAGGCGATCAGCGGCGCTCCGCGCCAGCTGCGGTCGGCACGGAAGAGGTCGATCAGCGACCACAACAAGGCGAAGCCGGAGAAGACCAGCGCGCCGACCAGCAGCCACGAGGCGAAGTTGGTCCACTGGATTTCGTAGCTGTTCGCATAGGTGATGTCGCTCAGCAGCGCGCCGAGGAACAGGGGCACAGAGGCGGCGAGCAGAAAAGCGTGGAGCGGGTGGATGCGCGGCCTGATGGCCCGGTAGCGTTCCTCAGCCAACCCGATCTCTCCCCGTTGCCGCGCCGAAACGAAGCGGCGCAACTTGGCTAATGCGCGCGGGGGCTTGGGGTTCCACCCCGGGCTGAGGCGCCAAAGGAAAGGGCGCCGGAATTGCTCCCGACGCCCTTCCCTGTTCTTACCTGAGAAAGCCTAAGCCGCCTTCTTCTCCAGCGCGCCTTTCGCCTGGGCGATGATGGCGCTGAACGCCTCGGCCTCGTGCATCGCGATATCGGCGAGCACCTTGCGGTCGAGGGTGATGCCGGCGAGCCGCAGCGCGTGGATGAACTCGCCGTAAGTGAGACCCTCCGCGCGGACCGCGGCGTTGATGCGCTGGATCCACAAGGCGCGGAAGCTCCGCTTCTTCACCTTGCGGTCGCGGTAGGCGTACTGCCCGGCCTTCTCGACCGCCTGGCGGGCGATGCGGATGGTGTTTTTGCGCCGGCCGTAATAGCCCTTCGCCTGTTCCAGGATGCGCTTGTGCTTGGCGCGGGTGGTCACACCCCGTTTGACGCGTGCCATGGGTGGACCTCCTTACTTCAGGCCGTAGGGGGCCCAGGCCTTCACGCGCGCCGTGTCGGCGTCGGCGAGAATCTCTGTGCCGCGGTTCTGGCGGATGTACTTGGCGTTGTGGCTGATCAGCCGGTGGCGCTTGCCCGCGACCCCGTGCTTGATCTTGCCGGTCGCCGTGAGCTTGAAGCGCTTTTTGACGCCGCTCTTGGTCTTTAGCTTGGGCATTTTCGTCTCCTTGTTGTCCCCGCCTTCGCGAGGACGACGTTTTTCCAACCGCCACGGCATGCCTTTGGCCGGGCCATTGGGTTTTCCAACGATCTGGAAAGCGCGGGCCTATAGAGGCGACCGGCGGATCGCGCAACCTTCGCAGTCATTGCGAGGAGCGCAGCGACGAAGCAATCCAGTCAGCGCGGCTGGATTGCTTCGCTACGCTCGCAATGACGGATCACCACGGGATCTCGGACCCGTTGCGGCGGAGGAACTTGCCAGTGTCGTCGATGGTAAGGCGCTCGATCAGCGCGCGCATGTCGCTGACGCTCTGTTCGCTGGTGATTTCCGCGCCGGCGCCGCCCATGCGGGTCTTGACCCACCCGGGGCTGATGAGGACGCAGGCGACGCCGCCCGCTCGAGCGTCGAGCGCGAGGCTGGTCCAGGCCATATTGAGCGCGGCCTTCGACGTGCGGTAGGGAACCCAGCCGCCGCTGTTCTGCGCGATGCTCCCCATGCCGCTCGAGATCGCGATCATCTTGCCGCCGTCCGCCATGCGCGGAAGCAAGGCGCGCCCGAGCAGGTAGGGCGCGATGGCGTTGACCATCATCATCTGCTCCCATGCCCGCGCGTCCTCGGCGGTGTCGCCGTGCATCGGGTGGTTGGTCCCGGCGTTGGCGATGAACAGGTCGAGCCCGGCGCCAATCTTGCCCGCGAACGCCGCCACCGCGTCTGCATCCGCAAGGTCGAGCCGCTCGACGCGGACACGGAGCGCGTCCAGCTCCGGGCTCGACTGCCGTGCCGTGGCGATCACGTTCCAGCCCGCACCCGCATATTGCCGCGCGAGCTCGAGCCCGATGCCCCGGTTCGCGCCAGTAATGAGAATGGTGGGCATATTTCTCCTCCGTCGCCCCAGCGAAGGCTGGGGTCCATGTCTTTGACGTAATGCGCGGCGACGAGACATGGATGCCAGCCTTCGCTGGCATGACGGATCAGTCGAACAGGCTCGAGACCGATGCCTCGTCGGCGATCCGGCGGATGGCTTCGCCGAGCAGCGGCGCGACCGTCAGGCGGCGGAGCTTGGCGTCCTTCGGGTCGGGCTCGCCGGTGTAGATGGTGTCGGTGACGACCAGCTCGCTGAGCTCGGACTTGGCGACGCGCGCGGCCGCCCCGCCCGAGAGCACCCCATGCGTGCAGTACGCGAACACCTCGGTCGCGCCCTGCTGCTTGAGCGCCGCGGCGGCATTGCACAGGGTGCCAGCCGAATCGACGATGTCGTCGATCAGGATGCAGGTGCGCCCGGCGACGTCGCCGATGATGTTCATCACTTCCGATTCGCCCGCGCGCTCGCGGCGCTTGTCGACGATCGCCAGCGGGGCGTTGTTGAGGCGCTTGGCGAGGCCGCGCGCGCGGACCACGCCGCCGACGTCGGGCGAGACGATCATTAGCTCGCGATTGCCGAAGCGCGCGTTGATGTCGGTCGCGATCACCGGCGAGGCGAACAAATTGTCGGTCGGGATGTCGAAGAAGCCCTGAATCTGCCCGGCATGGAGGTCGATCGACAGCACGCGGCTCGCCCCTGCGGTGGTGATCAAATTGGCGACCAGCTTGGCGGAGATCGGCGTGCGCGGCCCGGGTTTGCGGTCCTGGCGGGCGTAGCCGAAATAGGGCATCACCGCGGTGATCCGTTTCGCCGACGCGCGCCGCAGCGCGTCGATGCAGATCAATAGCTCCATCAGATTGTCGTTGGCCGGATAGCTGGTCGACTGGATGACGAAGACGTCCTCGCCACGGACATTCTCGTTGACCTCGACGAAAATCTCCTCGTCGGCGAAGCGGCGCACGCTGGCGTCGGTCAGCGGCATTTCGAGATAGTCCGAGATCGATCGGGCCAGCGGCAGGTTGCTGTTCCCGGCAAGCAATTTCATGGCGTGTCCCCCGGCGGCGGTCGCAGAGCGCCTTAGCGACTGGCGGGTGATCGCGTAAACACCCGGTTCGTCCGCAAGTGAAAAGCAGGGCTTCGACAAGCTCGGCCCGAACGGACTATGGGGCCGCATGACCGATCGCCTGAGGATTGCCTTCGCCCAGATGAACCAGCGCGTCGGCGACCTCGAGGGTAATGCCGCGGCGATGCTGGAGATGCGGCGAAATGCCGAGGGCGCGGACCTGCTGCTGTGCCCGGAGCTTCAACTGACCGGCTATCCGCCCGAGGATTTGGTGCTCAAGCCCGAGTTCGTGCGGCGCGTCCACGAATGCACCGATCAGCTTGTCCAGGCGACGGTCGAGCCCGGCCCGGCGATTCTGATCGGCACGATCGTCAGCGAGGGCGGCTCGAATTACAATGCGGTGGTACTCGCCGACGGCGGCTGGGTGTTGGCCACGACCCTGAAGCGTGAGCTCCCGAACTACGGCACATTCGACGAGAAGCGGATCTTCACTCCGGGCCCGCTGCCCGAGCCGATCCTCTTCAAGGGCGTCAGGATCGGCGTGCCGATCTGCGAGGACATCTGGCAGGAGGTGGTCTGCGCACACCTCGCCGAAGCCGGCGCCGAGATGCTGCTGGTGCCCAACGGCAGCCCGTACGAACTCGACAAGGATGACAAGCGCTACCAGCTGGTGCGCAGCCGCGCGATCGAGACCGCGCTGCCGATCGCGTATCTCAACCGCGTCGGCGGGCAGGACGAGCTGGTGTTCGACGGCTCGTCGTTCATTGTCCACCCGGATGGCGAGCGCGTCGTCCAGCTGTGCGACTGGGAAGAGGAGTTGCTCGTCACCGACTGGGAGCGGACGAGCGACGGCTGGCGCTGCAGCTCGCGCCAATGCGAGCCGGTCGACGCTTTCCCCGAGGACGTCTACCGCGCGATGATGCTGGGGCTGCATGATTATGTTGAGCGCAACGGCTTCCCGGGTGTGATCCTCGGCCTCTCGGGCGGCATCGACAGCGCGCTGTCGGCCGCGATCGCGGTCGATGCGCTCGGGCCGGAGAAGGTGTGGGGCGTGATGCTCCCGTCGAAATATACCAGCGACGAGAGCCTCGAGGATGCGCGCGAGTGCGCGCGGCTCTTGGGCTGCCGCCATGACGTCGTCTCGATCGCGCCCGCGGTTGCCGCGGTCGGTGAGATGCTTCCGGACATGAGCGGTCTCGCCGCCGAGAACGTCCAGGCGCGCCTCAGGATGGTGGCGCTGATGGCTTTGTCCAACTCGGACGGGCAGATGCTGCTGACGACCGGCAACAAGAGCGAGATGAGCGTCGGCTATGCGACGCTCTACGGCGACATGGCCGGCGGCTATTCGGTGCTCAAGGACGCCTACAAGACCACGGTCTTCGCCTTGTCGCGCTGGCGCAACGCCAACAAGCCGCACGGCGCGCTCGGGCCTGACGGTCCGGTGATGCCCGAGCGCGTGATCACCAAGCCGCCCACCGCCGAGCTCAGGCCCGGCCAGAAGGACGAGGACAGCCTGCCGCCTTATTCGGTGCTCGACCGAATCCTAGAAGGCCTGATCGACCAGGAAATGTCGGTGGCGGAAGTGGCCAAGGCGACCGGCGAGGACATGGCGCTCGTCGCGGACATCGAATCGAAGGTCCTGAAGTCGGAATACAAGCGGCGGCAGGCGCCGCCGGGCGTAAAGATCGGCAATCGCAATTTCGGGCGCGACCGCCGCTACCCCATCAGCAACTTCTTCCATACCGGTCCGCACGCGAAGATCGCCCAATGAGCGTCGTCACCCGTTTCGCACCCTCGCCCACGGGTCGGCTCCACGTCGGCAATATCCGCACGGCGCTTCACAATTTCCTGTTCGCGCGGAAGAACGGTGGCCGTTTCCTGCTGCGTATCGACGACACCGACCGCGAGCGCTCGACCGCCGAGTTCGACGCGGCGATTCGCGACGATCTTCAATGGCTCGGCCTCTCACCCGACAAGATCGCGCGGCAGTCGGAGCGCTTCGACCTCTACGAGCGCGAGTTCGAGCGGCTCAAGTCGGCGGGGCGGGTCTATGCCTGCTACGAAACGCCGGACGAGCTCGAATTGAGGCGCAAGGTGCTGCTCGGACGCGGGCTGCCGCCGGTCTACGAGCGCAAGCCGGCGGACGCGCCGACGCCGGAAGGCCGCGCTCCGCACTGGCGCTTCCGGCTCGACCATGATTCGCCGATCGCCTGGAACGACCTGATCCGCGGTGAGCAGAGGTTCGATCCCAAGCTGCTCAGCGACCCCGTCGTGCGCCGCGCCGACGGCAGCTGGCTCTACCTGCTGCCGAGCGTGATCGACGATGCCGACCTTGGCGTCACCCACGTTGTCCGCGGCGAGGACCATGTTTCGAACAGCGCGGCGCAGATCCAGATGTTCGAGGCGCTGGGGGCGAGTCCGCCGCACTTTGCCCACGAGGCGCTGCTCGTCGCCGCCGAGGGTAAATTGTCGAAGCGCCTGGGCTCCTATGGCGCCGAGCATCTCCGCGCCGAGGGCGTCGAGCCGATGGCATTGCTCGACGTGCTGGCGCGGATCGGCACGTCGGAGCCGGTCGAGCCGGTAGCCAGCCTGCGGGAACTCGCGGAGAGCTTTGACTTTTCGACCTTCGGCCGGGCGCCGGCCCATTTCGATCCGCACGAGGTCGAGCTGGTCAATGCGCGCCTGCTGCACAAGCTAGACTATGGCGATGTCGCCGACCGGCTGCCGACAGGAGCATCCGAAGAGGACTGGCTGCTGCTGCGCGGCAATCTCGAGCGGCTTGCCGACTTCGGCCCCTGGCTCGCCGTGCTCAACGGCAGCATCGAGCCGCCCGAGCTCGATCATGACGAACGGCTGGTGGTGAAGGAGGCCGCGGCAGTCGCGCAGCGGCTCGACTGGTCGACCGAGCCGTGGCGCTTGCTGACTGATGAGCTCAAGCGCAGCTCGGGCAAAAAGGGCCGCGCGCTGTTCCATCCGCTGCGCCTGGCACTGACCGGCCGCGAGAGCGGCCCTGAAATGGCGGGGCTCGTCGCGCGCATGGGCCGCGACTGCGCCGTCGCCCGCCTCGAAGCCGCCGCCCGGCGCTAACCCTCGCTTCCAACCTGCGGCAACAAAGTCTCTTCCCTACCATTATGTTATGATGTAACATTCATCGGACCGCCTGGGAGAGGAGGTCTTGAGATGCTCGACTACGCCCGCAACCGCTCTGCAGTCGCCACCCGCCAGTCCAGCCCCAATGCTTTGCTGATCGTCATTGCCGCGCATGTCGCGCTCGTCGCGGTGGTGATGAGCGCGAAGATGGACCTGCCCGGCAAGATCCGGAACGTGCCGCTCGTCATCGACCTCATTCCGGTGCCGGCTCCGCCGCCCGAACAGCCAATCGTTCAGCCGCAGCCGCAGCCGCGCGCGCAGCCGCTTCCGTTCGATCATCCCGTGCCGCGCGTGCCCACTCACCCAGTCAGCGATTCGCATCCTGATTCCGGCACAATCACGCCGAACCCAGGTCCAGTCGCGGGTAGCGGCGGCGTCGAACTTCCGTCCTTGCCGCCGATCACGCCGGCGCCGGTCCGTCGCGATGCGCGCCTGCTGACACCCCCGTCCGAGCTGAGGCCGCCCTATCCGCCGTCCAAGCTGTTCAGCGGCGAGGAAGCGGTGCTCAACCTGAAGCTGACGATCGACGAGCGCGGGCGGGTGATCGCGGTCGATCCGGTCGGCCGCGCCGATCGCGTCTTCCTCGAAGCGGCGCGCCGCTACCTGATCGCCCATTGGCGCTATCAGCCGGCCAGCGAGGACGGGCGGTCGGTTTCGTCCTCGATCACGGTCACCTTGCGTTTCGAGCTCGACGGCTGACCAACGCATCCGCCGCGCCCCTCGGCGGCACGGGCTAGCAGGCGCGCCCTGCTAGCCCTATCTTTGCGGGCGATGTCCTGGTTTCCCCGCCCTTCCAGCCCCATCGCCGCTTTCCGCGACCTTGCCGCCTTCATGCGGCAACGCAGTCGCGAGCAGGTGATCGGCGCGAGCCTCGCGCTGCTGGTGACGGGGATCATCGTGATCGAATTCGTGGTCGACGCCAAGATGGGCACCGCGCCGCCGCCCCAGGTGGTCGAGGTCCAGCTCTATCCGGCAAACCGCACCGATGCTCAGATCATCGCCGACCAGAAGAAGGACATGGCCGCCAAGGAGGCCGCGGACAAAGAGCGGCAACGCCAATTCCAGAAGCTCGAAAAAACATTCGGAATGTAGCGGCGGACGGGCGCTTCATGAGCGAAGCGCTGCGGCTCGGCGACGAGGCGCGCGGGCGAAGCGCGCCGAACCCGAATGTCGGCTGCATCGTCGTGTCGAAGAGCGGCCGCATCGTCGGCAGGGGCGCGACGGCGCCGGGGGGACGGCCCCATGCCGAGGCGATCGCCCTCGACCAGGCCGGCAAGCGCGCGAACGGCGCCACGGTCTATGTGACGCTCGAGCCCTGTGCCCACGACAGCCCGCGCGGCCCGGCCTGCACCGATCTCCTCATCGGAGCGAAGCCGAAGCGCATCGTCGTCGCCCACAAGGACCCCGATCCGCGCACCTCCGGCAAAGGGATCCGGCGTCTCCGCCAGGCAGGGATCGAGGTCGCGCTCGGCGTCGAGCGCCAGGCGGCGAGGCGCTCGCTCTCGGGCTGGCTGACCCGCCTGGAGCTCGGGCGGCCGCGGATCACGCTCAAGCTCGCGCTATCCATCGACGGCAAGATCGCGCTTCCCTCGGGCGAATCGAAGTGGATCACGGGCGAGGACGCGCGCCGCCATGTCCATTTGGAGCGCGCGCACAGCGACATGATACTCGTTGGCCGCGGCACCTTCCTTGCCGACCGGCCCATGCTCGACGTCCGCCTGCCGGGGCTCGAGCAATGGTCGCCGCGGCGCGCGCTGTTGACCCGTGGCGAAGCGGTCGACGGCTGGGAACTCCTGCGCGACCCGCAAGACGTCTACCGGCTTCATGACGTCAACGATCTGCTGGTCGAAGGCGGATCGGGCACCGCCACCGCCTTTCTCTCCGAAGACCTGGTCGACCGTATTCTCATCTACCGCGCGCCGATCATCGTCGGCGCGGGCAAGTCGAGCTTCGGCTATGTCGGGCTCGACGCGATCGCCGACGCCCACGGCCGCTGGCGCTTCGTCGATGAGCAGCGGCTCGGCGTCGACCGCCTCGAAGTTTACGAGCGGGTACGGCGGGACTAAGCGCGCGCCATGTTCACCGGGATCGTCACCGACGTCGGCACCGTCCGCAAGGCCGAGCAGCGCGGCGATCTGCGGCTGGTGATCGGCACCGGCTATGACCTCGACACGGTCGAGCTCGGCGCCTCGATCGCCTGCTCGGGCGTGTGCCTGACGGTGGTCGACAAGGGCGCCGACTGGTTTGCGGTCGACGTCTCTGGCGAGACGCTGTCGAAAACCGCCGCCGCTCATTGGCGCGAAGAGGCGCGCCTCAATCTCGAACGCGCGCTGCGTCTCGGCGACGAGCTCGGCGGCCATATCGTGACCGGCCATGTCGACGCTGTTGCCGAAGTGGTCGGCACCTGTCCCGAGGGCGATTCGGTCCGCGTCGGCCTCAGCGTCCCGCGCGCGCTGGCGCCGATGATCGCGCCCAAGGGCTCGGTGACGCTCGACGGCGTGTCGCTGACGGTGAACGATGTGCGCGACGCCGAAGACGGGAGCACCCACTTTTCGGTCAACATTATCCCCCATACCGCCCGAGAGACGACCTTGAGCCAGCTCGGCCAAGGGCAACAGCTCAATGTCGAGGTTGATGTGCTCGCCCGCTATATCGACCGCATGCTGGCGCTCAGATCACAGTAGCAACAGATTTGTTCCTGCTTCCCGTCACATTCTGATGTGATATAGCGCGCCGATGAGCACCAGCCTCATCGAACGCCTCAGCGCGATCATCGAAACCGGCGAAGTCAGCCGCGCCGGCCTTGCCCGCGCCGCCGGGCTTCACCCCAACAGCCTGCGCAAGCTTGGCGCGCCCGACTGGAACCCGACAGCCGACACGCTCGGCCGCCTCGAGAAATTGATCCAGCGCGGCTCGGCCGACGTGCTGGTCGGGACCGAGGCGATCATTAACGAGGCGCGCAACGGGCGCATGTTCATCCTCGTCGATGACGAAAGCCGTGAGAACGAGGGCGACCTCATCATCCCGGCGCAGATGGCGACCCCCGAGTCGGTGAATTTCATGGCCCGCCACGGCCGCGGCCTGATCTGCCTGGCGCTCACCAGGGAGCGCGCCGATCAGCTCGGGCTCGAGCCGATGACCCGAACCAACCGCAGCCGGATGGAAACGGCCTTCACCGTCTCGATTGAGGCCAAGGAGGGAATCTCGACCGGCATCAGCGCCGCCGACCGCGCTCGCACCATCGCGGTCGCGATCGACGCCAATCATGGCCCCGACGCCATCGTCTCGCCGGGCCACGTCTTCCCGCTGGTCGCGCGCCCCGGCGGCGTCCTGGTCCGAGCCGGCCATACCGAGGCCGCTGTCGACGTTTCGCGGCTCGCCGGTCTCAACCCGAGCGGCGTCATCTGCGAAATCATGCGCGAGGACGGGACCATGGCCCGCCTCGACGACCTGATGGATTTCGCGCGCGTCCACGGGCTCAAGATCGGCACCATCCGCGACCTCATCGCCTATCGGCTGCAGAAGGACCATCTGGTCGAGCGCGTCGCCACCGCGAGCTTCACCGCCGGCAGCGGCGCGCCGTGGCAGGCGCAGGTGTTCCGCGACAAGGCCAATGGTGAGGAGCAGATCGCGCTGGTCCACGGAACGCTCGACCCGAGCCGCCCGGTGATGGTGCGGATGCACAGCCTCGACCTGTTCGCCGATGTTATCGGCGAAGCCTCGCCGCGCTCGGGAGTGCTGCACGGTGCCATGCGCATGGTCGAGCGCGAAGGCTCGGGCGTGGTCGTCATGCTTCACGCGGCAGCGCCGGGATCGCTCTCGCGGTCGATCGACCTGCGCGCCGGAAAGCCGGTCGAACGCGGAGACGCGACGCGCAGCTACGGCACCGGCGCGCAGATCCTCGCCGCGCTCGGGATTCACGACATGATCCTCTTGTCGAACACGCACCATTCGCCGATCGGCCTCTCGGGCTATGGCCTCGCAATCGTCGACGAACGGCCGATCGAGACCGACCAACCATCCGGGGGAGGATAAGTCTTGTCGATTTTCCTGCTGGCCGAAGCGCGTTTCTATCCGCACATCAACGATATGCTGCTCGAGGGCGCGCGCGCGGCAGTGGAAGCGGCCGGCCATCGGCACGAGACCCTGACGGTCCCCGGCGCGCTCGAGCTAGCCGGCGCGATCGCACTCGCCGCGCGCAGCGGGCGCTTCTGCGCCTTTGTCGCGCTCGGCGCCGTGATCCGCGGTGAGACCTATCATTTCGAATTGGTGTCGAACGAAAGCGCGCGTGGCCTCATGGACCTGACGCTGCAGGGCTATGCGATCGGCAACGGCATTCTGACGGTCGAAAACGAGGAGCAGGCGATCGCCCGCGCCGACCCGAGGCGCGGTGACAAGGGCGGCGGTGCGGCTAGAGCCGCCGAAGCGCTTTACCAGCTCCGGCAGAAATACGCGCCCTAAGCGGCGCGCGCGTCGAGCGTCGGATAGTCGACGTAGCCGGCCGGTCCGCCCGCGTAAAAGGTTGAGCTGTCGCCGTTGTTGAGCGGCGCGCCGCGCGCGATTCGCTGCACGAGATCGGGGTTGGCGATGAACGGCCGTCCGATGCTGACGCCGTCCGCGTCACCGGCAAGGACGCGCTGCTCGGCATCGCGCCAGTCATTGTCGCTGTTGATCAGGATCTTGCCAGAATAGAGCGCGCGCATCGCCGGGCTGACGGGCGGGGTCGGCACCGCGCCGCCGGCAGTGGGACGGCGCGGCTCCCGCAGCTCGATCCACGGGACGCCCAGGTCTTCCAGCCGGACCGCGACCGCGCGGAATAGCGACTCGGGATCGCTGTCTTCGACGCCTTGTGAATAAATGTTGGGTGAAAACCGGATGCCGACCCGGTCCATGCCGACGGCCGCTCCGACCGCCTCCAGCACTTCGGTCATGAACCGCAGCCGATTGTCGATCGACCCGCCGTGTCCGTCCGTGCGCAGATTTGCGCGGTCGCGCAGGAATTGGTCGACCAGATAGCCGTTGGCGCCGTGGACCTGGATTCCGTCGAACCCGGCCGCGATCGCATTGCGGGCGGCATTCGCGTAGTCGCCGACGATCCGTCGGATGTCCCCGGCGGTCGCCGGCCGCGCCTCGACATAGGGCTTCTTGCCCTCGTAGGTGTGCGCGAAATCGGGCGCGATTGTCGCCGAGGAGGAGACTGGCTCGAGTCCGCTCACCTCTGGATGGACCAGCCGACCCATGTGCCACAACTGCGCGACAATCCGGCCGCCATGCTGGTGGACGGCCCGCGTCACCTTGCGCCAGCCTTCGACTTGCGCGTCGTTCCAGAGGCCGGGCGCGTTCGGCCAGCCGAGCCCTTCGCGGCTGATGCCGGTCGCTTCTGAAATGATCAGGCCGGCACCGGCGCGCTGCGCATAATAAGCCGCCATCAATTCGTTGGGGACTGCGTCGCGGTTCGAGCGCGCGCGGGTCATCGGCGCCATGATCAAGCGGTTCGGAAGCTGGATCGAGCCCAGCTTCAGCGGATCGAACAAAACTGTCATTCTCATCCTTTCGCGGCAATCGCGACGATACCGGCAAGATAGTTGCGGTTGAAAACCTTTTAAACGCGGATTCGCCGTTACTCTCATAAGCCCAGCTTATCGGCCGACGCGAAAGATGCGGCTTTCGCGCGCGCCGACGAGTGTCTAGTCCCGTCGCGTGCGTCACGCCGCCAAGCCCCATCCCCTGGCATTCCCGGCGTTGCTGCTCGGCAATGTCGCGCTGGCGTTCGGGCCGTGGCTGGTCCGCTTGTCGGATGTCGGCGCGGTCGCGGTCGGCTTCTGGCGACTCGTGCTCGCGCTGCCCTTTCTCCTGCTCATCGGCAAGATCGCCGGTCAGCCGGCGCACTGGCCGCGGCGCACGCTGGTTTACATCATGCTCGCCGCGGCATTCTTCTACTCGCTCGACCTTGCGGCATGGAACGCCGGTATCCGCATGACCAAGCTCGGCAATGCCACCCTGTTCGGCAATTCGGGAAGCTTCGTCTTCGCGATTTACGGGCTGATCCTCGCGCATCGGCTGCCGTCGCTGAAGCAAAGCCTCGCGCTCCTTCTCGCCTTGGCCGGTGCGGCGATGTTGATGGGCGGAAGCTACGAGCTCAGCCCCAAGAATTTCACTGGCGATCTGCTGACGCTCGTCGCCGGGCTGCTCTACGGCGGCTATCTGATTTTCGTCGAGCGCGGCCGGACCGAGCTGAAGCCGCTGCCGCTGCTGATTCTGGCGACCGCATTTTCCGTCCCTCTCCTGCTCCTGATCAGCGCCGGGCTGGGCGAGACCATCTGGCCGCATGATTGGACTCCACTGATCATCTTCGCTCTGTCGAGCCAGGTGCTCGGGCAGGGGCTGCTGGTCTATTCGATCGGCACGCTGCCGCCGCTGGTGGTCGCGCTCGGCTTGCTCACCCAGCCGGCGATCTCGGCCACCATCGGCTGGCTGGTCTACCGTGAAACGCTGTCCGCGACCGACCTCGTCGGCGCGGTCGGGATTGCGCTCGCGCTGGTCCTTGTCAGGCTTCCCGAGCGGGGCTTGCGCTCGGTGGCCGATGCGCCCAGTTCGCCGTGATGGATGTCGTCAGCCCTCTCGAGCAATTGCGCCGCAGGCTCGCGCTCGCGGTCGGCGAGAATGCGGTGTTCGACGGCTGGACCCGCAAGGCGGTCGACTCCGCCGCCACCCAGCTCGGCATTGATCCGCTCAAGGCGCGGCTGGCCATGCCCAAGACCCAGGCCGGCATGATCGACGTCTATATCCAGGAGGTCGACCGCGGGCTGGAGGCCTATTTCACGCCCGAGCGGCTCCGGGCCATGAAGATCCGCGAGAAGATCCGCGCCCTCGTCTGGAAGCGGCTCGAGATCATGGGCCCGGCGCGCGAGGCGGTGCGGCGCGCGTTGGCGATTCTGGCCATGCCGCAGAACCTGCCGCTGGCGCTGAAGATTTCATGGCGCAGCGCCGACCTCATGTGGCGGATCGCCGGCGACACCAGCACCGACTTCAACCATTATACCAAGCGCATGACTTTGGGCGCGGTCTATGGCTCGACCCTGCTCGTCTGGCTCGACGACCAGAGCGAGGAGTGGATCGACACCGCGGCTTTCCTTGATCGGCGAATCGACGACGTGATGCGGTTCGAGAAGTTCAAGGCCGAGTGGCGCGGCTCCTCCGACCATTTCAGCGTCACCCGGTTCCTCGGTCGGCTTCGCTACCCGCCCCGATAAATCCCGTATTGCGCCTTTTCTGGCGCCGCATCATTTCGGTGGAATCCTCTACCCGTAAATGATAATCACTCGCAACAATGAACGCGCCATTCCACCCCGATGCAACCAGCCTCGACCGGTTGAAGGTCGGGACCAAGGCGCGCGTGTCGGCCGTCGACTGGACCGCCCTCGACGAGAGCGAGGCGTGCCGGCTCAGGCACTTCGGCTTCGATGAGGGGGTGATGGTCGAGCCGCTGCATCTCGGTCCGTTCGGTCGCGACCCGATCGCGATTCGCGTCGGCCGGATGACGGTCGCAATCCGCCGCAGGCACGCCTGCGCGATCCACGTTCAGCCGATCCGGTGAATCCGCTCCCGCTCGTCGCCGTCGCCGGCAGCCCCAATGCCGGCAAGAGCGCCTTGTTCAACGCGCTTACCGGCGCTCGCCAGAAAGTCGGCAATTACCCGGGCGTGACGGTCGAGCGGCACTCGGGCCGCCTGACGCTCGAGGACGGACGCCCGGTCGAGCTGGTCGATCTCCCCGGCGCCTACAGCCTCGAGCCCGCCAGTCCCGATGAAGCCGTGACCCGCGACGTGCTGATCGGGCGGCAGCAGGGCGAGCGCGTGCCGGATGCGCTGGTGATCGTGCTTGATGCCTCCAACCTCGACAATCACCTGCGCTTCGCACTGCAATTGATCGAGCTCGGCCTGCCGACCGTGATCGCGCTGAACATGGTCGACCTCGCGAAGCGCGACGGGCTCGAACTCGATGCCAGGGCGCTGGAGCGCGAGCTTGGCGTCCCCGTGATCGAGACCATCGCGGTCCGCCGCCGCGGCATCGCCGAGCTCCAGAAGGCGGTCGACGACATGCTGTCCTCGCCCCGCTGCGGCGTCCATGAGCGCGTCAAAAGCGACCTCATCCACCTCCAGCGCCGGGCGCGCGAGATCGCCAGCGCGGCGGTGGTCAGCGAGACCCCGGTGCGCCGCTGGACCCACCGCCTCGACGCCGTGCTCCTCCACCCGGTCTTCGGTCCGCTCATCCTCGCGCTGATCATGTTCGTGATGTTCCAGGCGGTGTTCGCCTGGAGCACGGTGCCGCAGGACTGGATCGCTTCGGGCATCGCATGGCTGTCCGCGCAGGCCACGGCCGTTCTTCCGGCCGGCCTCCTGCGCTCGATGATCGTCGATGGCGCGATCGCCGGCGTCGGCGCGGTGATCACCTTCCTGCCCCAGATCGTGGTCCTGTTCTTCTTCATCCTGCTATTGGAAGGCACCGGCTACATGGTGCGGGCCGCCTTCCTGATGGACCGGCTGATGCATGCCGTCGGCCTCTCCGGACGCGCCTTCATTCCCTTGCTGTCGAGCTTCGCCTGCGCCGTCCCCGGGATCATGGCGACCCGCACCATCGACGATCCCAAGGACCGGCTGACGACGATCCTCGTCGCGCCGCTGATGACCTGCTCGGCGCGGCTCCCGGTCTATACGCTGATCATCGCCGCCTTCATCCCGAACACCCGGCTGGCCTGGGGCGTCGGTCTGCAGGGGGTCGTCATGTTCGGGCTGTATTTCAGCGGCGTCGCCGGGGCGCTGCTCGCCGCTTTCGTGCTGAGGCGCGGCGTGCTCAAGGGCAGCGGCGGCGGCTTCATGATGGAGCTGCCCAAATATCAGTGGCCGCCGCTCAAGGACGTCGCCATCGGTCTCCTCACCCGCGCCGAGATCTTCCTCAAGCGCGCCGGCACGATCATTCTCGGCACGACCATCGTCCTCTGGGCGCTCGCCAGCGTTCCCCAGGCCGGTCCGGGGCAGAAACAGAGCGAAGTGTCGATCGCCGGCCACATCGCCAGCGGAATCGAGAAGGTCGTCAGCCCGATCGGCTTCAACCACGACATCAGCATGGCGCTTCTGCCGGCAATGGCCGCGCGCGAGGTCGCGGTCAGCTCCATCGCCACCGTCTATTCGATCGATTCGGTTGACGAGCATGCCGGCGCGGCCAGCCTCGAAGACCGGCTCAAGCACCGCTGGTCGCTGGCGACGGCGCTGGCCTTCCTTGCCTGGTTCGTGTTCGCCCCGCAGTGCATCTCGACGATCGCCGTCACCCGCCGTGAGACCAACGGCTGGAAGTGGCCGCTTTTCATGGTGACTTATCTGTTCGCGCTGGCCTATCTCGCGGCAGGAGCGACCTACTGGATTGCGGTCGGCGCGGGACTTGGAGGGACTTGAGATGGCGGGCGTGAACAAGGTGATCCTGGTCGGCAACCTCGGCGCCGATCCCGAGGCGCGGTCGCTCAACAACGGTGGCGAGGTGGTCAACATGCGGATCGCCACCTCGGAGCAGTGGAAGGACAAGGACGGCAACCGCCAGGAGCGGACCGAGTGGCACAATGTCGTGATCTTCAACGAGAATCTCGGCCGCGTCGCCAAGAATTACCTGCGCAAGGGCTCCAAGGTTTATCTCGAAGGCCAGATCCAGACCCGCAAGTGGACCGACCAGTCGGGCAACGACCGCTACACGACCGAGATCGTGCTGCAGCGCTTCCGCGGCGAGCTGGTGCTGCTCGACAGCCGCGAAGGCGCGGGCGGCGGCCGCGGCTCCTTCAACGACAGCTATGACGATTTCGGCGGCGGCGCTCCGCAGCGCACCCAGTCACGCCCGCAGCCGGCGGCGTTCGACACCGACCTCGACGACGACGTTCCGTTCTGATCCTCCCCGCGAGCGCAGCTCGCGGGGAGGGGGACCGCTCAGCGCAGCTGAGCGGTGGAGGGGCCGGCCCCTCCGTCAGTCCCGCTGGCGCGTGACTGCCACCTCCCCATCGGCTTCGCCGACAGGGAGGAATTAACCCTTCTTCAGGCCCGCGAGGACCGCGAACGGGCTCGCTTGCTCTTCGCTCAGCACGCCTGCTTCCTTGAGCGCCGCGTCGGCGCCGGCACTCCGAGGATAGGGGTCGAGGCTGAGCGCCAGCGTATCCGCGATGGCGCCGCCGAGATCGATCGCCGCGCCGTCGTGGAACACCACGTCGCAGTCGGATTCGCCGAGCTCGATTTCCTCGTCCGACCCGCGCGCGGGCGGTTCGCGCATGAACAGGATCGCGAACGGCTCGTCGACATGCGCGGCGACCGGCTCACCGGTGACGACGCAGCTCTGCTCGAGCGCTGCCACCACGCGCCCGCGAGCCCGGACCACGTCGCCGGTCCGCTCGAGCGCCACATGGGTTTCGAGGCGGTCGATCGAACCGACGCCGAGCCGATCGGCAACCGTGCGCCGCTCGTTTTCGTCGGCCACCAGGTCGAGCCGCTCGCCGTCGCGGATCTGGTCGAGGCGGAGATGGTGCGCGAAGTCGTCCTTCATCCGATCTTCCCCTGTTCGAGTTCGCCGAGCGCGGTTTCGCCCAGCTTGCGATGGAGTTCGGTGAGTGCCTCCGCGCTGTGCCGCAGCGCCTCGGCCGGTACCCCCTCCTTGTATAGGCTCTCGCGGGCCGCCTCGACCCAGTCCGTTTCGCCCGCGGCGGCGGAGCGCCACAATTCCGTTCGGCGCGCGAGCATGCCGACCAGCTTGCGCACTGTCTTGCCGAGCGTCGGGTCGCCGAGTCCGAGCTCCCGGTGTTCGCTTTCCATCACCGCGATGAAGCGTTCGGTCAGTGCCACCGAGACGCGGTCGCCCTCTTCGCCCTGCAATTCCAGCCGGACCAGCACCAGCGCGGTAATCGTCGTCAGGACGGCAAAGCGTCCGTCGAGCGTATCGGAAACATGGCCCTCGACATACCAGGACGGCCGCCGCGCAAGGGCGGTCACGGCCTCGAACAATGCGGAGCCGCGGTCGGGCTCGGCCGTTAATCCCCGGAACAGGAAACCCAGCATAGGTCGTTCGCGCCTTGAAAAGAGTAGGGCCGCGGGAAGCCTTGCGCTTGCGTCGCTCCACGCCTCCCGCATATTGAGGCGCTCCGTGCCCCAGGCAAGGTGGCAATTCCCGGCGCGGCGGCGCGTCCCTTGGAAGGTTTGGTTGATGAAGCTTGGGGTTTTCCATGTGGCGGCGATTGCAGCGGCGGTGCTGCTGGCCGGTTGTGCGCAGACGCGCTCGCACAAGGGCATTGTGCTCGACCCGCAGCTCGCGGCCGGCATCCAGCCCGGTGTCGACAACAAGGACAGCGTCGAAAAGCTGCTCGGCCGGCCGAGCTTCACCGGCGAGTTCACGCCCAACGACTGGTATTATGTCTCGCGCGACGTGCGGCAGATCGCTTTCCGCAACCCCCGCGTCACCAAGCAGACCGTGCTGATTGTCCGCTTCGACCCGAAGGGCAACGTCGCCTCGGTGCAGCGCACCGGCAAGGAGCTGGTGATGAACGTCGAGCCGACCGGCAGGACCACGCCGACGCTCGGCCGCAAGCGCAGCTTCTTCGAGGAAATCTTCGGCAATATCGGCAGCGTCGGCGCGCCCGGGCTTCCGGGCCAGGGCGGCCCGCGCCAATAATCGCGGGCACGCTTCCGCGTGCCAGCCGTTTCGCTTAAGCCTCGGTCATGACCGCGACGCCCGCCGGCATGACCTATGCCGATTATCTGAAGCTCGACCAGCTCCTCTCGGCGCAGCAGCCGCTCTCGCCGCTCCACGACGAAATGCTGTTCATCGTCATCCACCAGACCAAGGAGCTGTGGATGAAGGAGATGCTGCACGAGCTGCGCTTCGCGGTCGCGCTCGTCGGTAAAAACCGCATTGGCGAGGCCTACAAGGCGATGGCGCGGATCAGCCGCATCCAGGCGGTGATGACGCTGTCGTGGGACGTGCTGTCGACGCTGACTCCGGTCGACTACATGAAATTCCGTGACGTGCTCGGCACCAGCTCGGGCTTCCAGTCGGCCCAGTTCCGCGAGATCGAGTATCGGCTCGGACTCAAGGACCCGTCGTATCTGCAGCATTATTCGGAAGGCACGGGCGAGCGCGGCCGGCTCGAGGCGGCACTGGCGGAGCCGAGCCTGCGCGAAGCCGCGACAGCGGCGCTCGAGCGCGCCGGCTTCGACCTCGGCGATCGCTCGACCGAGGCGCTCGCCGCCGCCTGGCTCCAGGTCTATCGCGACGCCGACCGCTGGTTCGAGCTTTACGAGCTGGCCGAAAAGCTGGTCGACATCGACGATGCCCTCGCCGGCTGGCGCCACAAGCATGTGCTGACGGTCGAGCGGATCATCGGTCACAAGCGCGGGACCGGCGGCTCGGCGGGGGCGTCCTATCTGCGCTCGACGGTCGACAAAAGGGTGTTTCCGGAGCTGTGGGCGCTGAGGACCGATCTTTGAGTTTCAAGGATTTGTTCTCGCGCAGCCTCTCCGCCGCTCCCGAGCGCCTGCACTTCGCCGCGCACAGCCATCATTTATGGCCGGACGTCAGCTTCGACGGACACGTCGCGGCGTGGAACGACGCGGCCCGGCTCGCCGACCGCAAATGGGACAAGGTGATGGGCGAGGTCTGGCCCGCCGCGCAGGCCGAGATCGCCGCCGAGCTCGGCACCGGCCGGCCGGACGCGATCATCTTCGCGCCGAACACGCACGAATTGCTCGTTCGGCTGTTCGCCGCGGCTTCGGAGAAATGGCCGATCCGGGTGCTCACCAGCGACGGCGAGTTCCATAGCGCGCGGCGCCAGTTCGCCCGCTGGGAAGAATCCGGCGCGGCGGTGGTCGAGCGCGTCGCCGTCGAGCCGTTCGACAGTTTTTCCGACCGCTTTCTCGCGGCGGCGCAGTCAGGCGACTACCATTTTATTTTCGTCAGCCAGGTGCTGTTCGGCAGCGGCCGCATGTTCAAGCGGGTCAATGAGCTGGCAGCGCTCCCGCGGCCCGACGGTCCGTGGGTGGTGATCGATGGTTACCATGCCTTCATGGCGATCGGGCGCCCCTTCGGCGGGGAGGCTGGTCAAAGCGCCTTCTACCTCGGCGGCGGCTACAAATATGCGATGGCGGGCGAGGGCTGCGCCTTCATGCATGCGCCACCGGGCTTCGGCCCCAGACCGCGGATTACCGGCTGGTACGCCGAGTTCGAGGATTTGAGCCTGCCGCCCGGAAGCGTCGGTTATGCCAGGGATGCGAGCCGTTTCATGGGCGCCACCTTCGATCCGTCCGGCCTGTACCGCTTCGTCGCGGTTCGGCGCATGCTGGCCGAACACGGCCTGACAACCGCGCGCATTTCGGCACATTGCCACCGTCTCCAACAGCAAACGCTCGACGCTTCCGGCGGCACGGTTCTCGCCGCTGCGGAGCTGCTGAACCCGCTCGGCGATGGCCAGCATGCGCGCTTCCTGGCGTTCCGCAGTCCGCATGCGCAGCGCTGGCATGAGCAACTGAAGGCACGCAACTGCATTACCGACGTGCGCGGCGACGTGCTCCGAATCGGTTTCGGCCTTTATCAAGACGAGCGCGACGTCGAGCGGCTCGCCGATCTCCTGGGGGAATTGAATTGAGCGACACTGAGGGGCAGCCGCGGCGCCGCGCATCGCTGGTGCTCGGCGTTCTGTTGATTGCTTACATCTTCAACTTCCTCGACCGGCAGATCCTCGGCATCCTCGCGCAGCCGATCAAGGCCGATCTCAATCTCACCGACACCGAGTTCGGCGCGATCGGTGGCCTCGCATTCGCGCTGCTCTATTCGGTGCTCGGCATTCCGCTTGCCTATCTCGCCGACAAGACCAGCCGGAGCGCGGTGATCGCCGGTTCGCTGGCGGTGTGGAGCGGCTTCACGGCGCTGTGTGGGACGGCGCACGGCTACTGGCAATTGTTCCTCTACCGACTCGGAGTCGGCATCGGCGAAGCCGGCGGCGTCGCTCCGTCCTACGCGCTGATCGCCGATTATTACCCACCCCAACGGCGCGCGCGCGCGCTGGCGATTTTCTCGCTCGGGATTCCCATCGGCCTCGCGCTCGGCACCCTGATCGGCGCCTACATCGCCCATGCGGTCAACTGGCGGGCGGCGTTCATTGCCATGGGCGTTGCCGGCGTGATCCTGGCGCCGATCCTGCGGTTCGTGGTGCGCGACCTGCCGCGCGCGCCCTCGGCCAACCCGGCGCCGCTCGCCGCGGTGTTCCCGATGCTGGCGCGCAAGCCCGCTTTCTGGCTGCTGGCGTTCGGCGCGTCGGCGAGCTCGCTATGCGGTTACGGCCTCGCGCTGTGGACTCCCTCGGTGTTGATGCGCAGCTTTGGCATGGACCTGCTGACGACCGGCAATTTTCTCGCTTCGCTGGTGTTCATCGGCGGCTGCGCCGGCGTATTCGCCGGGGGATGGTTCGCCGATCGGCTCGGTCAGGCGGACCGCGGCTGGTACGCCAAGCTCCCCGCAATCGCCTGGCTAATCACCGCGCCGACGTTCGTCGCCGGTTTCCTCGCGCCGAACCTGTGGCTCGCCTGGATCCTGCTGCTGATCCCCAATGCGCTCAACATCCTGTGGCTGGGCCCGGTGACGACCGCCGTCCAGCATCTGGTGCCGGCGCCCATGCGCGCGACCGCCTCGGCGACCTTCCTGCTGATCAACAATCTCGTCGGACTGGGGATCGGTCCGCTGCTGATCGGCGGGCTTTCCGAGCATTTCAAGGCGACGTACGGCGTCGACGCCCTGCGCAATGCCGCGATCGGTTGCACCCTCTTCTACTTCGTCGCCGCGCTTCTGATGCTGCTGGCGGTCAAGCCCTTGAGGCGCGCCTGGGTCGACGAAAAGTAGCTCAACTCCCTGAATAAACTCGACATTTGAGGTTCATCCTGGTGCGCTAGGCCGTCGGTTCCATCCGTTTAGCGGTTGGAACGGTGAAGCGAACGGGCCGTTTTCCTGTTCGGAAGGAGATTTTGCGATGACTAGGCTGTTTCTCGCCGCGGGCGTCGCCGCGCTGGCGATTGCGAGCCCGTCGGTAGCAAAGCCCGGCGGCGGCCACGGCAATGGCGGAGGTCCTCCCGCGGCCGCCGGCGGCGGTCACGGGGGCGGTAATCATGGTGGCGGCGGAGCACCGGCAGTTCGTGGCGGCGGTGGCGGCCACGGCGGCGGAGCGCCGGCGTTCCGGGGCGGCGGCGGTGGCGGCCGGCCCGCGTTCGTGATGCAAGGCGGCGGTGGACATGGCCGCGGCCATGGCGGCGCGGTGGCTCCACGCATGCAGCACATGGAACGGCAGCAGGCGCGCACGGTTCAGCGCGGCCGCGCGATGCAGCGCCAGCAGGCGCGCAACGTCCAGCACGGCCGCGCCTTGGAGCGCCAGCAGGTCCGCAACATCCAGCACGGCCGCGCCCTCGAGCGCCAGCAGGCGCGCAACGTCCAGCACGGCCGCGCCCTCGAGCGCCAGCAGGCGCGTAACGTCCAGCATGGCCGCGCCCTCGAGCGCCAGCAGGCGCGCAACGTCCAGCGCCAGCAGGGTCTCGCGCGGCAGCAGGCGCGGATGGCCGAGCGTCAGCAGCTGCGCGGCAATGGCCAGGTTCAGCAGGGGCGCCAGCAGCTGCGCCAGCAGCAACTTCAGACCCAATTCGCGCAGCGCGGGCAGGCCCGCAACCGCTACGCTCAGGCGCAGCAGCAGTTCGTCGCCAACAACGGGATCACCGCGGATCGCGCAATGGCGTTCCGCAATTCCGACATGGCGTTCCAGGCCGGGCGTCACGGCCTGATCAATGGGTGCCCGCCCGGTCTGTGGATGAAGGGCAACGGCTGCATGCCTCCGGGACAGGCGGCAAAGCTGGTCGGCGCGCCGCTTGCGACCGCGGCGGGGATCGTCGGCCTGAGCGCGCTCCCCGAGGCGCTCAATTACTACTACCCGGCGACCAACGATTATTATTACCGCTACGGCGACGGCTATCTCTATCAGGTGAACCGGCAGACGGACCTGATTTCGTCGCTGCTGCCGTTGATGGCCGGCGGCTACATCCCGGGCGAATATCTGCCGCAGCCGTACATGGCGAGCTACGTCCCCGATTATTGGGGGCTCGACAGCTTCTACCCGGACTATGGCGACGTCTGTAACCGTTATTATTACGGCGTCATCTACCAGGTCGATTGCGCGAGCGGCTATGTCGAGGGCGTGATCCCGATGTATGCCGGCGGCTATGGCGTCGGGCAGATCCTGCCGAGCGCCTACAACTACTACAACGTGCCGATGCAGTACCGGAATGTCTATTACGACACGCCCGACTACGGCTACTGGTACGCGCCGGGCGCGATCTACCAGTACGATCCGCGCAGCAGCGTGATCACCTCGGTCGCGGCGCTGATGTCGCCGGGGTTCTCGATCGGCCAGCCGCTTCCGATCGGCTATGACGTCTACAATGTGCCGATGGCCTATCGCGCGACCTACTACGATACGCCAAGCGCGTGGTACCGCTACAATAACGGCTATATTTACCAGATCGACCCGGTGACCCAAATCGTCACCGCGATCGTCGCTTCGCTCCTGACGTAAGGGAGTCGCCGGCCCGGCGGGGAACCCAAAGCCCCGCCGGGCCATTTCGTTTCGGCAACAAAAAAAGGAGGCCCAGGGCATGAAGACCCATCGGCTCGCGCTGGCAACGGCAATTGCGGCGATGCTCGCCGCCGGTGCGTGCAGCAACAAGAAGGACCAGAACGGCAATTCGGCCGTGCCCAACGCCCAGACTCCCAAGGCGCAGAAGGTCGCTGGCAGCAAAACGATCGCCGCCGGCCTCGCGCCGACCAGCCGCTTCATGGTCGCGGCCAAGTCGGCCGGTCTCGACCAGACGCTTGCCGGACCCGGCCCCTACACCGTCTTCGTTCCCGACGACGCGGCCTTCAACGCGGCTCCCGCGGGCACGTTCGACGCCAAGCCGCAGAACCGCGCGCAGCTGACCGGCATCCTCACCAATCTGATCCTGCCCGGCACGGTCCTCGTCGCCGACATCGACAAGCTGGTCGACCGCGGCAAGGGCACGGGGGTTCTGGCGACCATGGGCGGCGGCACGCTGACCGCGACCAAGGAGGGCGGCAAGACCGTGCTGACCGACTCGGCCGGGCACAAGGCGACGATCACCGGTGCCGACGAGCAATATTCGAACGGCGTCGTTCATCACGTCGACGCGCTGCTGATGCCGGCGAAGAAGGCGAGCGGGCCGGCGGTCGGGCAGAAGGCCGGCAAGTAAGCCGCAACATCTTGTGCCGGGCGGCACGGCGCGCCGCCATATAAGCTTTGCGCATCATTCCACTTCCGCGCGCCAATCGGCTCGCTATAGTCGGTGCCGACGCAGTGCGGATGATGGGGCTGAAGCGACATGAAAGTCACGATTGAGCGGGCGACTCTCCTCAAGAGCCTGGGCCACGTCCAATCGGTCGTGGAACGCCGGAACACGATCCCGATTCTCTCGAACGTGCTGATGGAAGCGCGCGACGACGGCTCGCTGAGGCTGATGGCCACCGATCTCGACCTCCAGGTTGACGAGACCGTTCCGGCCAACGTCAGCCAGCCGGGCGCGACGACGGTCTCGGCCCACACCTTCTTCGACATTGTCCGCAAGTTGCCCGAGGGGAGCCAGGTCGAGCTGAGTGCCGCCGAAGGCAAGATGCAGGTCATCGCCGGGCGCTCGCGTTTCAACCTGTCGACGCTGCCGCGCGACGATTTCCCGGTGATCGCAGAGGGCGAGCTTCCGACCCGCTTCGAGCTGCCTGCCGCCACGCTGCGGCAAATCATCGAAAAGACGCGTTTCGCCATTTCGAGCGAAGAGACGCGCTATTATCTGATGGGCATCTTCCTCCACGTGGTCGACGACCAGCTGCGCGCGGCCGCGACCGATGGCCACCGCCTCGCCCGTGTGACCGTGCCGCGGCCCGACGGCGCAGAGGGCATGCCCGACGTCATCGTCCCGAGAAAGGCCGTCACCGAGCTCTACCGGCTCTTGGAAGAGCTCGAGGGCACCGTCGAAATCTCGCTGTCGCCGACCAAGATCCGCTTCGGGCTCGGCAGCGCCATCCTCACCAGCAAGCTGATCGACGGCACCTTCCCCGACTACAATCGGGTGATCCCGACCGCCAACGACAAGCTCTTGAAGCTCGATCCCAAGAGCTTTTCGGCCGGCGTCGACCGCGTTTCGACCATCGCCAGCGAGAAGACCCGCGCAGTCAAGATGAGCGTCGACCGCGACAAGATCGTGCTGTCGGTCACCTCGCCCGAGAACGGCGTCGCCACCGAGGAAATTCCGGCGGATTATGCCGCCGACGGGCTCGAGATCGGCTTCAACGCTCGCTACCTGCTCGACATCTTGGGCGAGATCGACGGCGACACGGTCGAGGTCCACTTGGCCGACGCGGCCGCGCCCACGCTGCTGCGCGAGAACGACAAGTCGAACGCGCTCTACGTGCTGATGCCGATGCGGGTTTGAGCGGGTGTATTGTTCGTCATTGCGAGCGTAGCGAAGCAATCCAGCGGATCTGACTGGATTGCTTCGTCGCTTTGCTCCTCGCAATGACGACACGTCGTGCCCGTCAGCCGCCTCACCCTGACCGACTTCCGCTCCTACGCCTCGGCCTCGCTCGAGGCGGGTCCGGGCTTCGTGCTGCTGTTCGGCGAGAACGGCGCGGGCAAGACCAACCTCCTCGAAGTGGTGTCGATGCTCGCGCCCGGACGCGGGCTGCGCGGCGCGGCGCTGTCGGACATGGCGCGGCAGGGCGGCAGCGGCGGTTGGGCGGTGGCCGCGAAGCTTCTCCCCTCCCCTTCAGGGGAGGGGCCGGGGGTGGGAGATGCCGACGAGCCCCGCTCAGCTTCGCTGAGTCGCCCCTCCTCCGAGGGGGAGGGGGTTACAATAGGCACCGGCACCCTCGCGAGCGCGCCCGAACGCCGCCAGGTGCGGATCAACGGCGCCCCGGCCTCCGTGAACAGCCTCAGCGAATGGCTGTCGGTCCTGTGGCTGACCCCGGCGATGGACCGCTTGTTCACGGGCAGCGCGGGCGAGCGGCGGCGTTTCCTCGATCGCCTGGTGCTCGCACTCGAGCCTGCCCACGCGCATCACGCGAGCCGCTACGAAGCCGCGATGCGCGCGCGCAACAAGCTGCTCGCCGACGCGGGGTGGGACGAAGCGTGGCTCGCCTCCCTCGAGCTGGCGATGGGAGAGCATGGCGCGGCGATCGCCGATGCGCGCGCGCGGACCGTCGCCGCGCTCGACGCGCAACTCGCCGACGCGCCTGAGGACGAGTTCGCCCGCGCCGCGATCGCCCTCGAAGGGTGGGACGCCTGCGACCTCGCCGCCGCGCTCAAGTTCAACCGCGGGCGCGACGCCGCGGCGGGCCGCACGACCGAAGGCCCGCATCGCCAAGATCTCGCGGTGATGCACCGCGCCAAGGCCATGGCCGCCGCGCTTTCCTCGACGGGGGAGCAGAAAGCGCTGCTCCTCGGCCTCGTCCTCGCCCATGCCGATCTTGTCGCCGAGCGGCGCGGCGAGCCGCCGCTGTTGCTGCTCGACGAGGTCGCCGCGCACCTCGACCCCGCCCGTCGCGCCGCGCTGTTCCGCCGCCTCGAAGGTCGCGGCCAGGTGTGGATGACCGCGACCGAAGCCGCTTTGTTCGACGGCATCAGCGAAGCCAGCCGCTTTCATGTCGAGCCCGGGCGGCTCCAAGCCGTCTAACCGCCATTGCGAAGGTAGCGCAGCAATCCACGGGGGCCCTGGATTGCCGCGTCGCCTTCGGCTCCTCGCAATGACAAAATGGGCTGAGGTGGACTTTTCAGCTTCCGCCGCTATATCGCACCGCAGCACGAGGCGCTTTTTGCAAGCGGCGTGAACGGCTCAACGCTTCGGCGGCAACCGGCCCGCGCCTCGGTTTTTCTGCTCTCCTATTCACGCGGGGCGCTTTTCGACCCCGCTCGGGCGGCGCATCGACGCGCTTGCCCGCGCCAATTATTGGAACAAATTCAATGTCATTCATGTCCCTGGGGCTTTCTAAGCCCCTGCTCGATGCGCTCGCTGCGAAAGATTATTCGCAAGCGACTCCGATCCAGCTCCGAGCCATTCCGACGGTCCTCACCGGCCGCGACCTGCTCGGCATTGCCCAGACCGGCACCGGCAAGACGGCCGCGTTCATGCTGCCTTCGCTCGACCGGCTCGCCGCTGCCCAGCGCATCCCCAAGCCCGGCCAGGTGCGCATGCTCGTGCTTGCGCCGACGCGTGAGCTCGCCGCGCAGATCGCCGCCAGCGCCGAAGCTTATGGCAAGTTCATGCGGCTGTCGGTCGGGGTGATCTTCGGCGGCGTGCCCAATCACAAGAGCGTCCGGACGGTGGCGCGCGGGCTCGACGTGCTGGTCGCCACGCCCGGCCGGCTGCTCGACCTCATCGATCAGCGCGCGCTGAGCTTGCGCGAGCTCGAGATCCTGGTGCTGGACGAGGCCGACCAGATGCTCGACCTTGGCTTCATCCATGCACTCAAGCGGATCGTCAGCCTGGTTCCGGCCAAGCGGCAGACCCTGTTCTTCTCGGCGACCATGCCGAGGGCGATCAAGGAGCTCGCGGACAAATATCTGACCAACCCGGCCGAAGTGTCGGTCACGCCGGCGGCCACAACCGTCCAGCGGATCGATCAGAGCGTGACGATGGTCAACCAGGCGGAAAAGACCGCGCTGCTGGCGATGGTCCTCAAGGCCGACGCGGTCGAGCGCGCGCTGGTCTTCAGCCGCACCAAGCACGGCGCCGACAAGATCGTTCGCCAGCTCGAAGCGGCGGGAATCGCCGCCGGCGCGATCCACGGCAACAAGAGCCAGGCGCAGCGCGAGCGCGCGATCGCGGCGTTCAAGTCGGGCGACATGCCGGTGCTGGTCGCGACCGATATCGCGGCGCGCGGGATCGACATCCCGGGTGTCAGCCACGTGGTCAATTTCGACCTGCCCGACGTGCCCGAGCAATACGTCCATCGCATCGGCCGCACCGCGCGCGCGGGCGCCGAGGGCATCGCCATCGCCTTCTGCGGCCCGGATGAGCGCGGGAACCTGCGCGATATCGAGCGCACCACGCGCCAAAAGATCACGGTCGCGCCGCTGCCGGCGGATTTCACCGCCGCGGCCGAGGCGTTCAAGCGGTTGAAGCCCGCGTCCAAGCCGGCGCCGCAGCATTCCGAGCGTCCCGTCACCAAGGCCGACCGGCGCAATCAGGGCCAGCGGCGCCAGAACCGCAACAGCGGACAACAGCGCCATCCGGCCCGCGGCGAGGGCCATCCGGCTCATCGTTCCGAGACTCGGGACCGCAATGGCCAGCGCCGGGACGATTACCCGCAGCAGGAGCGCGGCCAAGGCGGCCAGCGCCAGCGTCGCGACGGCCAGTCCTCATACCGCCCGGAAGCCTATCTGGAGGCACAGTCCGAAGGCCCGGCAAGCCGCCAAGATGGCGGCCAGCGCCAGTCGCCGCCGAGTGAGGGGCGTGGCGGACATGGCCGGAGCGGTGGCCAGCCGAAGCGCAGATTCGGTGGCGGCGGCCGTCCTGGTGGTCATTATCGCGGCCGACCCTAAGCGCGGCCTCACTGCTTACGCCGAGTGTTTGCTTTCGACCGAAATCAGACATTCGGCGCGAACATTTCGTCCGCTATCGGCGTATCTTTTGACTTGCGGCACGGCTATCACGGCCACGCTACCAGCCGATATCGACGGTTTTTCGCGCTATCGCGCTCCATCCATCCATAACGCCAGCTAGCCACGAGCTGCCCGATCAGGGGCGTCTCGGCGAACCAGGATGTCGCGCCGATGGCGAAGGAAGAACTGCTTACAATCGAAGGCATAATTGATGAGATTCTGCCGGACGGCCGGTTTGGGGTGATGCTCGACAACCAGTACCGCATCATCGCCTACACGGCCGGTAAAATGCGCCGCTACCGCATTCGCTCAATCGTCGGCGACCGGGTTCATGTGGAAATGACTCCGTACGACCTGTCCAAGGGCAGGATCGTTTATCGCGAGAAGATCGGCGGCCAATCATCAGGACCCAGACGGCGGGGCTTTCGACGGTGAGGGCGCTGGCCAACTCGGCACCGAGTCTTGCCGCCGAATCCCGGCGCGAGCCAAGATTCGTTGCCAACGACCATCTGCCCTCGGACGCGAGTCCTGGGCCGCCATCCGCCGGCGGCCCAAGCATGCAGCTCGGACCGATGCTGTCCCGGCGATTCGCCGCATATCGCGCCGAGGTTAAGCGAAGCATCTTTCAGCTCGTCACCACCGCGACGCCGTTCGTCACGCTGTTGGTGGCCATGGCCTGGGTCTCGTATGACCGCTACTGGCTGACCCTGCTGCTGGCGATTCCGGCCGCGGGACTTCTCGTCCGGCTCTTCATCATCCAGCATGACTGCGGTCACGGCTCGTTTTTCAAGTCACGGGCTTCGAATGATTTCGTCGGGCGCGCGCTCAGCCTGCTGACGCTCACTCCCTACGCCAGCTGGAAGCGGGCTCATGCTGCGCACCATGCCTCCACGGGCAACCTCGATCGCCGCGGGCGCGGAGACGTGGAAACCCTGACCGTTGCCGAATATCAAGCTTCGGGGCCGCTCAAGAAGCTCGCTTACCGACTTTACCGCAATCCGTTGGTGATGGTCCTGCTGGGTGCGCCGATCAACTTCATCCTGCTGCAACGATTGCCGCTCGGTCACGACTTCTCGAATAGCCAATCGCGTCGCAGTATCCTGTTGCTCGATCTGATGTTGCTCTTGGCGTTCGGTCTTCCTTGCGCCTTGTTCGGCGCGCTTGCGGTCTTCGGGACCTATCTCCCGGTGATGATCATGGCGTCGTGGGTCGGGAACTGGCTGTTTTACGTACAGCACCAGTTTGACGGGGCGCATTGGGAGCGCGGCGACGATTGGAATTTCCATGTCGCAGCCGTCGGCGGCAGCTCCTATTTCAAGCTTCCACTCGTCCTGCAGTGGTTTTCCGGAAACATCGGGCTGCACCATGTGCACCACTTGTCCAGTCGGGTTCCCAACTATTGGCTTCAGGCCTGCCTCGACGCCGCTCCGGAGCTGCATGAGGTCGCCAAGCCAATAACTCTGCGCGAGAGCCTGCGATGCTGGCGCCTGGCGCTTTGGGACGAACGCCGTCGCTTATTGGTGGGCTTTCGCGATTTGGAGCCCGGGCGCGCTTAATCGAAACCACGCTGCAAGACCTTCATGTCCGCTGTCCATCCAAGAAGCGGGCACTCGAAGATGCTGTCCTACAGGCCCTCACTTGTGATCCAGGCTGGTGGATGACCATCATCTCGAATCGCCGGAACACACCCGCTCCGGACCATACCGGCGCGCGAAGGACTGCGGAGTTCGCTACGTCTCGCTCGCGCGCGTCAAGGTGACAACTTTGGCAACTTTCCCCGCCGGCTCGCGCGCGTATAGGCTTGCTGCAATTGCTGCGTTTCGCGCTCGGCTCACGCGTGCGCGCGTACGCACGCGCGCGTGACTTCCTGCCGTAAATCCCTATATCCCGGCTATGGCAACCGACCCCAACAGCAATAACTCGAACTCGAACGGTTACACGGCCGATTCGATCAAGGTCCTCAAGGGCCTCGACGCGGTCCGCAAGCGGCCCGGCATGTATATCGGCGACACCGATGACGGCTCGGGTCTCCACCACATGGTATTCGAGGTCAGCGACAATGCGATCGACGAGGCGCTTGCCGGCCATTGCGACAAGATCCTGATCACGCTCAATCCCGACGGGTCGGTCAGCGTCGAGGACAATGGCCGCGGCATCCCGGTCGGAATCCATTCCGAGGAGGGCGTGTCGGCGGCCGAGGTCATCATGACGCAGCTGCACGCCGGGGGTAAGTTCGAGAACACGTCTGACGACAATGCCTACAAGGTCTCGGGCGGCCTCCACGGCGTCGGCGTCAGCGTGGTCAACGCGCTTTCGGAATGGCTCGACCTCACCATCTGGCGCGACGGCCAGGAGCATTTCATGCGCTTCCGCCATGGCGAGGCCGAAGCCCCGCTGAAGGTCGTCGGCAGGACCGACAAACGCGGCACCCGCGTCACCTTCATGCCGAGCGGCGAGACCTTCAAAATAACGGATTTCGACTTCGACCTGCTCGAGCGCCGCTTCCGCGAGCTCGCCTTTTTGAACTCGGGCGTGCGGCTGGTGCTGGTCGATGCGCGGCACGACGAGCAGAAGGAAATCGACTTGTTCTACGAAGGCGGAATCGCCGCCTTCGTGCGCTATCTCGATCGCGCCAAGACGGCGCTCATCCCGGAGCCGATTTCGGTCACCGGTCAGCGCGACGATATCGGGATCGAGGTCGCGCTCGAGTGGAACGATTCTTACTACGAGAACGTCCTCACCTTCACCAACAACATCCCGCAGCGCGACGGCGGCACCCACCTCGCGGCGTTCCGCGCGGCGCTGACGCGCACGCTCAACAATTATGCGGAGCGCTCGGGGCTGCTGAAGAAAGAGAAAGTCGGCCTTACCGGCGACGACATGCGCGAAGGGCTGACCGCGATCGTCTCGGTCAAGCTGCCCGATCCCAAGTTCAGCTCGCAGACCAAGGATAAATTGGTCAGCTCGGAGGTGCGCCAGCCGCTCGAAAGCCTGATCGCCGACAAGCTCAGCGAATGGCTCGAGGAGAATCCGGCGCACGCCAAGACGATCGTCCAGAAAATCATCGATGCCGCCGCGGCGCGCGAAGCGGCGCGTAAGGCGCGCGATCTCACGCGGCGCAAGGGCGTGCTCGACATCGCCTCGCTGCCGGGCAAGCTCGCCGATTGCCAGGAACGCGATCCCGCACTCAGCGAGCTGTTTCTGGTCGAGGGCGACAGCGCCGGCGGCTCGGCCAAGCAGGGCCGCAACCGCCACAACCAGGCGATCCTGCCGTTGCGCGGCAAGCTTCTCAACGTCGAGCGCGCGCGTTTCGACCGAATGCTCTCGTCGAGGGAAATCGGTACGATGATCCAGGCGCTCGGCACTGGCATTGGTCGCGAGGAGTTCAACCTCGAAAAGCTGCGTTATCACAAGATCGTGATCATGACCGACGCCGACGTCGACGGCGCCCACATCCGCACGTTGCTGCTGACCTTCTTCTACCGGCAAATGCCGCAGCTCATCGAAAATGGGCATCTCTTCATTGCCCAGCCGCCGCTCTACAAGGTCAGCCGGGGCCGCTCGGAAGTCTATCTGAAGGACGATGCCGCGCTCGACGATTATCTCGAGGAAGCGGGCCTCGAAGGCCTGGTCCTCGACACGCCCGGCGGCCAGCGCACCGGCAACGATTTGAAGACGCTCGTCGACCACGCGCGCCGGATGCGCACGCTGATGCGCTATGCGCCGCGCAAGTACGATCCCGCGCTGGTCGAAGCGCTGGCGATCAACGGCGCGCTCGCGCCAGGCCTCGATGCCGGTGTTAAGGCCAAGGCGATCGCGACCGTTGCGGCATGGCTCAACGCCGGCGATCCCGAAGCGAGCTGGTCGGGCGAGGTCGCGGCCGAAGGCGGCTATTTGCTCAAGCGGCTGTGGCGCGGCGTGACCGACGCCTACATCATCGAACCGACCTTCCTCGTCTCGGCAGAAGCGCGCAAGCTGGACTTGCTGGCGAAGGAACAGGGCGCGGCATACGCCCGGCCTTCGACGCTCAGAACTCTGAAGAAGAGCGCGGCCGCCGATCAGGAACCGACGCTCGGGACCGGCGAAGGCGAAGAGGCGGCGGAAGAGGTCGCCGCGGATACCAAGGGAAAGGCCGTGACCGTCACCCGCCCCTCCGAGCTGCTCGACGCCGTGCTCGCCGCCGGCCGCAAGGGCCTCTCGATCCAGCGCTACAAGGGCCTCGGGGAAATGAACGCCGAGCAATTGTGGGAGACGACGCTCGATCCCGCCAACCGCTCGCTGCTCCGCGTCGAGATCGCCCAGGCCGACGTCGCCGACGAGATCTTCACACGCCTGATGGGCGACGTGGTCGAACCGCGCCGCGAGTTCATCCAGGACAACGCGCTGAGCGTCGCCAACCTCGACGTCTAGGAACCATTCAGCCGCACGCGCTATTGGCGGTCACGTGAGCAGCGGACCGATCACCTTGGCGTCCTACAACATGCACAAGGCGGTTGGGCTCGACGGCCGCCGCGATCCGCATCGCGTGCTTCACGTGCTGCAGGAAATCGACGCCGACGTCGTCGCGCTGCAGGAAGCCGACAAGCGGATCGGCGGGCGGGGCTCGACCGTCCCCTATGAGCTGATCGACAGCCACGGCCTCTACAAGCCGGTTCAATTCGGGGTTCGCCACAAGCGCATGTTCGACAAGGCGCGGCGGCACACCGACCGGCTGCTCAAGGTCGATACGCGCAACATCGGCTGGCACGGCAATGCGATCCTGGTGAAGCGGCATATCGGCGTGCTCGATTGCGCGGCGCTCGAACTGCCGACGCTCGAGCCGCGCGGCGCGGTGATTGCCGAGCTGCTGATTGGCGATCGCGCGCTCCGCGTCGTCGGCATGCATCTGGATTTGTCGGGTTTGTGGCGCAAACGTCAGGTGCGCGCGATCCTCGACGAGATCGCCCGCCGCCCGCAGCGAATGCCGACCGTGCTGATGGGCGACACCAACGAATGGCGTACCGTTGCCGGCTGCCTCAATGAGCTCGAGCCCGAGTTCCACATCGCGCCGACCGGCCCCAGCTTCCACGCGCGCCACCCGGTCGCCCAGCTGGACCGCATCATCGTCCACAAGGATTTGAGCATCGAGGCCGCCGGCGTGCACATGAGCCCCGCCGCGCGGCGCGCCTCGGACCATTTGCCGATTTGGGCTCGGGTCAGCGGCTAACTCCTTGTCACCCCCCGCGGAAGCGGAGGTCCCGCTGCCTTCTGGGCGGCTCACGAACAGGAGCGGGATTCCGGCTTTCGCGGGGAATGACGAAGTTAAGAGATCAGCCCGCGATCTTCCGCAGCCTGCGGCGCTGGATCGACGAGCCGATGCCCATCGCCTCGCGATATTTGACGACGGTTCGCCGCGCGACGTCGAAACCCTTCTGCTTCAAGAGCGCGGCGATCGCGTCGTCGCTCAAAATGTCGGTTTCGGCGTCGATCAGCTGTTTGATTCCGGCCTTGACCGCCTCGGCCGCGGCGCCGTCGCCTTCGGCCGACGCGACGCCCGAACCGAAGAAATATTTGAGCTCGTAGAGGCCGCGGTCGCATAGCAGATATTTGTTCGATGTGACCCGGCTGACGGTCGATTCGTGCATGCCGATCGCCTCGGCGACTTCGCGCAGCGTCATCGGCTTCATCGCCGACACGCCGCGTTCGAAGAATCCCTGCTGCCGCTGGACGATCTCGGACACGACCTTGACGATCGTCCGCGCGCGCTGGTCGAGCGCTTTGACCAGCCAGCTCGCGCTCGCCAGGCACTCACTCAGCCACGCTCGCGACGCCTTGTCCTGCGGGCCCGATTTCAGCTCCTGGTAGTAACGGCGGTTGACCAGCACGCGCGGCAGCGTCGCCTGGTTCAATTCGACGGCGAAGCTGGCGCGAGTCCGCCGCACGAACACATCCGGCGTGACCTCGGCGGTGGCGTTGCCGGAGAATTGGCAACCAGGCTTGGGATCGTAGGCCCTGAGTTCGCGGACCATGTCCGCGAGGTCGTCGTCGTCAACTCCGCAGATCCGCTTGAGGTCGGCCATACGGCCTTTCGACAAGAGGTCGAGATTGTCGATCAGCCGCGCCATCGCCGGGTCGTAGCGGTCTGCCGCTTTGGCCTGGAGCGCGAGACATTCGGCGAGCGAGCGCGCGCCGACGCCCGCTGGATCGAGGCCCTGCACCAGCGCTAGTGCCTCGTCGATTAGCGGCAGGGGCGCACCCGTCAGCTCGGCAATTTGCTCGAGCGGGACGGTCAAATAGCCGGTTTCCTCGAGCGTCTCGGCGATGATCCGCGCAAGGCCGCCGACGTCGCCCGACGAGCCGTGCAGCTGCTCGAGCAGGTGCTCGGCGAGCGACGCGGCGGCGTGCTCGAGACGGTCGAAGTCAAAGGCTTCCTCGCCACCGCCTGACGCGACGACATCCGAGAAGCTGTCAGTCTCAAGCGCTTCGGCCTGCCAGTCCATGTCGAGCGGCCGGTCGTCCTCGGCCTGGCCGCTGATGAGGTCGTCGGCTCCCGGGTCGTCGGGAGCCTCGTCGCCACCCTCATCGGACACGAAGTCGCCGGCCGGCTGCTCGTCACCGTCCTCGGAGCGTGCCTCGAGCAGCGGGTTCTTCGCGAGCTCCTCGGCAATGAAGGATTCGAGCTCGAGATTGGACAGCTGCAGCAGCTTAATGGCCTGCGTCAGCTGGGGGGTCAGGACCAGCTGCTGCGACTGGCGGATCGAAAGGGAGGGGCCCAGGCCCATGGCTCGAATTCGCTACAGCGCGAAGCTCTCGCCGAGGTACAGGCGCCGCACCTCCTGGTCGGCGACCAACGCTTCGGGAGTCCCCGCGAACAGGACCTGCCCGTCGTAGATGATGCAGGCACGGTCGACGATATCGAGCGTCTCGCGAACATTGTGATCGGTGATCAGCACGCCGATCTCGCGGCTCTTCAGCTCGCGAACCAGTTCGCGGATGTCGGCGATCGAGATCGGGTCGATGCCGGCAAAGGGTTCGTCGAGCAGCATGATCGACGGGTGAGCCGCAAGCGCGCGGGCAATTTCGCAGCGCCGCCGCTCGCCGCCCGAGAGCGCCATCGCCGGCGATTCGCGCAGCGCGGTTAGGCCGAATTCGCCGAGCAGCTGCTCGAGCCGTTCCTTGCGCACCTGCTTGTCCGCTTCGGCCGCCTCGAGCACGGCCATGATATTCTCCTCGACCGTCATGCCGCGAAAGATCGAGGTCTCCTGCGGCAAATAGCCGAGCCCAAGGATGGCGCGCCGGTACATCGGCAGTTCGGTGATGTCGGCGCCATCGAGGTAGATGCGTCCGCTGTCCGGCTTCACCAGCCCCATCACCGAGTAGAAGCAGGTCGTCTTGCCGGCACCGTTGGGGCCGAGCAGGCCGACGACTTCGCCGCGATGAACGTCGAGGCTGACGTCATGCAGCACCGAGCGCTTGTCGTACGACTTGGCGATCGAGCGCACTTCGAGTCCGTCGACCCTGCCCCGCGCCTCGGCGGCAGGACGCGCGATGGTCGCGGTCTCGTTCATGCCGCTATTTCTGCTGCTGCTGCTGGTTGCGCTGGGGAACGGTGAAGTGGCCGGTCACTCGGCCGCCGGTCGAATTGACGCCCGGCGGACCGCCGTCGACGACCGCGCGCCCGGAATCGAGGTCGATCACCAGCCGCGCCCCGTTGACCTGGTTGTCCTGCCGGATCAGCTGGACATTACCGATGAGGGTGATCAGCTTGCGGTCGAGGTCGTAGACGCCGAAGTCGCCCTTGGCGGTCTCGGTCGGGCTTTTCACCACCACCCCGCCGGCGGCGTCGAGACGGCGGATCTGGACGTTGCTGTTGCCGCCCGTGCCGCCCGAATAAGCCACCGTCAGCCGCGGCGTGTCGAGAGTCATCTCAGCCTGCACGACGTGGACATTGCCGGCGAAAATGGCCCGGTCCGCCCGATCCTGCACCTCGATGCGGTCAGCGGTGACGTCGACCGGCGCGTTGCTGTTGTGGCCCTTGAGCGCGGAGACGGACGATTCCTGCCTCACCTGCGCGAACGCGGCCGTCCCGGCGAGGGCGCTCAGTGCAAGGATGATGCCAGCTTTGCGCATCGCGATCATCTGACTGCCCCTTGCACGATTTTCAAGCGAGCACCGCCATCGAGCACGACGGTGCGAGTGCCAAGGTCCGCCCGGATGTGATCGGCGCGGAAGTCTCCGAGGCGCATTCCGCCCGCGACCGGTCCTTCGCTCGCGAGCTGCCGCCGGTTCAAATCGACGATGACGTTGCTTGTGTTGAGCCGGAAGCCGTCGGTTCCGACCACCTTGACCGGGCCGTCGATGAAGATGCGCTGGGTGTCGATGTTGTAACGGCCCTGGTTGGCTGCGATCAGCATCGGTCCCTGGGCCTGATTGAGCCTCGCGAAGATGCCGCGAATATCGACGATCGGCGTGTCCGAGCTGCGCTGGATCGCGCGATTGGCAGTGACGATGAACTGCTGCCCCTTATCGTCGGTGCCGCTGTAGCGAGCGGCTTCGACCCGCATGCGCTCGGGCGCGCTCTGCACCTTCTTCTTGTCGAGGATGAAGCTGACGTCGCCTTTCTTGTCGAGCGGGGCGAGCGCAAGCACGGCGATCAGCACGCCGACAGCGCTCGGAAGCAGGATCTTGGACCAGCGGACGACCCGGTCGTGGGCGCTGCCGGGCTCGGCCCAGCGTGGCTTGCCAATTGGTCCGCGGACTGCGCCGTCAGCCATCGTGCGCGAAAATGTCCTGCTCGGGCCAGCCGGCGAGATCGAGCAGTGCGCGCGTGGGCAGAAACTCGAAGCAGGCTTGCGCCAGCGCCGTCCGATTCTCGCGGACCAGACGCTCGTCGAGCTTCTCCTTCAGCTGATGGAGATAGCGCACGTCGCTCGCGGCATATTCCCGCTGCGCGTCCGACAATTCGTCCGCGCCCCAGTCGCTCGATTGCTGCTGCTTGGAAAGATCGACGTTGAGCAGCTCCTTGACGAGTTCCTTGAGGCCGTGGCGGTCGGTGTAGGTGCGGACCAGCCGCGACGCCGTGCGCGTGCAGTAAATCGGCCCCGCCATGATGCCGAGATAGGCTTGCATGATGCCGATATCGAATCGGGCGAAATGGTAGAGCTTGAGCCGGTTCGGATCGGCGAGAAGCGACTTGAGGTTGGGCGCCGAATAATTGCTGCCATTCCGGAATTTGACGAGATGCTCGTCGCCCTTGCCATCGGAGAGCTGCACGAGACACAGGCGATCGCGGCCCGGAACCAGCCCCATCGCTTCGGTGTCGATGGCGATCGGTCCCTCGGCGAATCGCACCTCCGCGGGCAAGTCTTCCTCGTGCAGATGAACGGCCATTTTCACTCCCGATGCCAAGGGTTCGATGCGCTTTAGTCCGTCACCCGCTATGCTTGCCAGCCCCGTCCCGATTTGAGTCACTAGAGCGGCACGCTTTTTTCCTGTAAGGGCGCGAACGGTGCGTGAGTGGATTACGCGCCATGACCGGTTGCGCCATTTGGCCCGAGCGCGATGGTTTGTGGGGTAGGCGGGCTCTTTAAGTTCGGACGGTGCATGGGTTTCGATAGAGGGCGCAAGGGTGACCGCGGCGGGCGCGGCCGCGATAAGCGCGAAAGCTTCGGCGAAGGCAATTTCGGCGATTTCGGCGGTGGTTATCAGGAACGCGGCGGCTTCGGCGGCGGCGGCGGCCGCGGTGGCGGCTATGGTGACCGTGGCGGCTTCGGCGGCGGCGGCGGCGGCTACGGTGACCGCGGCGGCGGAGGCGGTGGTTTCCGCGGCGGTGGCGGCGGTGGCGGCGGTTTCCGCGGCGGCGGCGGTGGCGGCATGCCCCCGCAGGTCGTCGGCGAAGGCAAGGGCGTCGTCAAATTCTTCAATCCGCAGAAGGGCTTCGGCTTCATCGTCCGTGACGACGGCGGTGAGGACGTGTTCGTCCACATCTCGGCGGTCGAGCAGGCTGGCTTGACCGACCTCGCCGACGGACAGCCGCTCGAGTTCACGCTCGTCGATCGCGGCGGCCGGGTCTCGGCGACCAACCTCAGGATCGAAGGCGATCCGATGCCGGTCGAACGCAGCGGTGGCGGCGGAGCCGGCGCCAGCGGCGGACCGCAGCGCCAGCTGACCGGTGAAAAGGCCAGCGGCACGGTCAAGTTCTTCAACGCGATGAAGGGTTTCGGCTTCATTCAGCGCGACGACGGGCAGCCTGACGCCTTCGTCCATATTTCCGCCGTCGAGCGCGCGGGCATCCCGACGCTCAATGAAGGCGACCGGCTCGAGTTCGAGCTCGAGGTCGATCGCCGCGGCAAATATGCGGCCGTAAATCTTCAGCCGATCAGCTGACGATCATACCCCTTTAAACAAGGGGGCGGAGGGGCCGGAGGACATTGCGTCCGCCGGCCCTTTTCCTTGCCTATTGTGCACTCGCGTAGAAGCTCGCGAGGTCGGCCTTGAGCTGCCGCGCCGAAGCCGGGTCGATGTACATCATGTGACCCGCCGGATAGTAAGTGTAGCGGATGTTGCGCAGCTCGACCGGGCCGAGCTGCATGTGGCCGATGTCATATTCCGCGCCGGCGAACGGCGTCGCGAGATCATAAAGGCCGTTGACCGACAACAGCTTTAGATTGGGGTTCTCGCGCATTGCGGCGGCGAGGTCGACGCTGGTGTCGGCGGCCATTTGCGGGAAGCCGCCGTCCGTCTTGTGCTTCCAGTCCCACAGCGGGAACACGCCGGGGTTGCTCGGGCGATAGGTGAGCGGCGTCTTGTAGCCGAGGTCGCGGAACAGATAATCGTTGATCATCGCGATCCACGCGCCGGAAATCGCCGTGTCCTGCGGATCGTAATCCGCCGAATCCGCGGCGCGGTCGGGCGCGCTGCCGGTGAAGCGCGTATCGAGGCGCCCGATGATGCGGCCTTCGTTGCGCAGCAGCTCCTTGCGGAAGCGGCTCGGATCGACGCGCAAGTCGTTGGCGAGCAAATATTCGGGCGTGAGGCCGGTGAACCGCGCCGCCTCGGCAGCGACCGCGCGCCGCTCGTCTTCGCTGAGGTTGTTGCCCTGCTGCAGCGCGGCGGCGTACCGCCCCTTGGCGAAGTTGCGCGCGTCGGCGAGGAAGCCTTCGAGCGGCGGCTTGTTGGCAATGCGGTTATGGTACCAGGCCGCCGCGGCGAACGTCGGCAGACTGTTGACGTAGGTCTGGTCGTAGCTGCTGAACAGCATGCCGATGCTGAGCACGGTCGATACAAGCGTGATGCCGTTGAGCTGGACACCCTTGTCGGCGAGCGCATGGCTGAGCCCCGCCGCGCGCAGCGTTCCGTAACTTTCGCCGATGATGAATTTCGGGCTGTTCCAGCGGCCGTAGGCGGTCAGGTAGCGCTGGATCGTGCGGGTAAAGGCGTCGAGATCATGGTCGACGCCGACCAGGTCCTTGACCTCGGTCTTGCCGAGCGCGCGCGACAGGCCGGTGGTCGGCGCGTCGATGAAGACGAGGTCGCTGACGTCGAGCAGGGTGTCGGGATTCGCCACCATCCGGAACGGCGCCGGACGTTCCATCTCGGGCAGCGAAGCGTCAATCTTCATGGGCCCGAACGAGCCGAGGTGCAGCCACATGCTCGACGAGCCTGGACCGCCGTTGAACAGGAAGGTGACCGGACGCGGCCGCCCGTTCGTCGACGGCATCGTGTAAGCGACGTAGAACATGCTCGCGGTCGGCTCGCCCTCGTCGTTGCGGATCGTGAGATGCCCCGGCGTCACGGTGTAGGCGAGCGTCCGACCGTGGAAGGGGATGGCCCGACGGACCGGCTGCGCGTCTTCCTCGACGCTCGCCTTGGCCTTGTCCTGGTCTTCCTTCGGCACGGAGGCCGCGGCCTTCTGGTCCTTCGACGGGACGTCGCCGGCAGGCGGCGTGTCGGCGGCGTAGACCGGCGCGCTCAGCAGCAGCGCGATGGCAATCAGTGATGAGCGCATCATTGTCCTTTCATCGGGATTGGGCGGCCTTCGACCATTACGTAGGAGACGCGCTGGACGGCGGTCGGATCGGTCAGCGGGTCGCCGTCGACGGCGATCAGGTCAGCCGACTTGCCGGGGTCGAGCGTGCCGGTCTCGTTCGACAGTCCCATCAGGTCGGGGCCCCCCTTGGTCGCGGCGATGAGTGCGTCGCGCGGACTCATGCCGCCCTTGGTCACCATCAGCGCGAGTTCCTTGTTGGCGTCTTTGTGCGGCGCGACGGCGCTGTCGGTGCCGAGCGCGATCTTGACCCCGCTCCGATAGGCGAGGTTCAGGCCCTTGCCCCACACGCCGAGCGTTTCCCGGGTCTTCGCTTCGCTAGCCGGAGTGAGGATGCCTTTTCCGAGCGCGTTGGCGACGCCGCTGAACGCCATGAGCGTCGCGACATAATATGTGCCGCGCGCCTTCATGTCCTTGACGCCCTGCTCGTCGATGAAGGTGCCGTGCTCGATCGAGTCGACGCCATCGCGGACCGCGGCGTCGATGCCGCGCGCGCCGTGGGCATGCGCCGCGACCTTGAGGCCCATGAAATGGGCCATGTCGCAGATGGCTTTCATCTCATCGTCCGTGAAATGCTGCTCGAGCCCGCGCGTGCCGGGATCGAGCACGCCGCCGGTGGCCATGATCTTGATCCAGTCGACTCCGGCCGCGGCGAGCTGTCGAACGACCTTCTGGCATTCCTCGGCGCCGGTGCAGACCGAGGGGTTGAGATGCGCTTCGTTGACCGCTTCGGCGAGCTCGGGCGGGAGCCCGGTGGCTTCGTCGGCGTGACCGCCGATGATCGACAGCGGCGCCCCGGCGACCTTGATTCGGGGACCCGGGAAGCGGCCCTCGGCCACGGCGTCGCGAACCGCGATCACCGAACTGGTCTCCCCGCCAAGATCGCGAACCGTGGTGAAGCCGCCTTGCGCCATTTCGAGCGCATGGGTGAGGCCGACCGTGGTGCCGTACGGAACGGAATGTTTCTGGGTGAAACCGGCATACCACGGCTGCCCGCTGGTGCCGGTGAGGTGGACATGGACATCGGTCATGCCGGGCATCACGGTGCGGTTGCGCTCGTCGACGACGATCGCGCCAGCGGGAGCGGTGAAGCCGGGCTCGATCCGCGCGATGCGGCCGTTGTCGACGATCACCGTCGAATTGCCGCGTGCCGGCTGGGCGGCGTCGACGATCAGGCGGCCAGCCTGGATGGCATAGGTCTCGGCATGGGCGGCAGTGGCCAGCGACAAGGCGGCCACGCCCGCGAACAGGGCTTTGCGCATTTGGATCCCCTCCCCGGAAGAGGGGGTGACGCTAAGCCTGCTTTTTCAGCGCTTCAAGTTACCAGCGCCTGCAGCGTTGCAAGTTGGTCGGCCTCATTCGCCGGTTTGTCGATGCGGATGCGGCTGATGCGGGGAAAGCGCATGGCGAGCCCCGATTTGTGACGCGTGCTTGCGTGGATCGAATCGAAGGCAACCTCGAGCACCAGGCTCTTCTCGACCTCGCGCACCGGCCCGAACCGCTGGACGGTATGGCCGCGAATCCAGCGGTCGAGCCATTTCAGTTCTTCGTCGGTGAACCCGAAATAGGCCTTGCCGACGGGAAGCAGCTCCCCGTCCCCGGCCCAGCAGCCGAAGGTGTAATCGGAATAATAGCTCGACCGCTTTCCCGAGCCGCGCTGGGCATACATCAGCACGCAGTCGGCGGTCAGTGGATCGCGCTTCCACTTGTACCACAGGCCCGTCCGGCGGCCGGCGACATAGGGACTGTCGCGGCGCTTGAGCATGATCCCCTCGATGCTCGTGTCGCGGGCGTTGAGGCGCAGATCCTCGAGCTGCTCGAAGCTCTGCGCTGCGATGAGCGGTGAAACGTCGAAGCGCTCGGGATCGAGCCGGGGCGCGAAGCGCTCGAGCCGCTCGCGGCGCTGCTCCCAGGATTGAGCCCGCACGTCCTCGTCTCCGTCGAGCAAGATGTCGTAGAGGCGGACGAAAGCCGGATATTGACCGAGCATTCTGGCGCTGACGTTCTTGCGCCCCAGCCGCTGCTGGAGCGCGTTGAAGCTCGCCGCCGCGCCGCCGTGGACGTCTTCGCTTCCCTGTTCCTCGCCGCGCACCAGCAGCTCGCCGTCCAGCACACCCCCTGTGCGGAACGCTTCGGCCACGTCGGGAAAGCTGGTGGAAATATCGTCGCCCGTGCGACTGTAGAGCCGCGTCTGCCCGCCGGCGTGAACGAGCTGGACGCGGATTCCGTCCCATTTCCACTCGGCGGCATAATCGTCGAGCGACACCCTGGCGTGCTCGAGCGGATGCGCCAGCATGAACGGGCGGAACACCGGGATGTCGGCAGCGGTGGGCTGCTCAGCGCGGCCTTCGGCCCAGTCGAACAGCTCCGTGAACGGGGGTCTCAACCCATGCCAGACCTCCTCGACCGCGTCGGTTTCGAGGCCAAACGCCTGCGCGAGCGCCTGCTTGGCGAGCTTTGCATTGATCCCCACGCGCAGTTCGCCGAGCGCGAGCTTGAGCAAAGCGAACCGACCGCTTGCATCGAGATGGTCGAGCATCGCAGCGAGCACGTGCGGCGCCTCCAGCTTCGAAGCCGAACGCAATCGTTCGATCGCGTCGCTGATCGAGATCGTCGCATCGTCGAACTCCGGCGGCTCCTCGATCCCCTTTGGCCACAGCAAGGCAATCGTCTCGGCACTGTCGCCGACATAGTCGCGGCTCATGTGAAACAGCACCGGATCGATGCGCTCCTCGACGAGCCCGCGAACCGCGGCGGGTTTGACGTGGGGGATGTCGAGCGTGCCGGTCAGCGCGGCGAGACCGTAGCCACGGTCGGGATCGGGGGTCGTCTTGAGATAATCGCCGATGAGCTGGAGCTTGGTGTTGCGCGAGCGCGTGTAGACGAGGGCGTCGAGCAGCTGAGAGAAGGCGCGCATGAGGCTGTTACGCCGTCACCCTGAACTTGTTTCAGGGTCCATCGCGAAGAAGTGCGCCGCCGGTCTCAGGATAGATGCTGAAACGAGTTCAGCATGACGATTTAATGCAGCCGCACCGCGAGTGCCGCGAGGATTGTGGTGCAATCGTGCTCGGAGCGGCTGTCGAGCGCCACGTCGATGTGGTCGAGGCATGACTGCATCGCGACCCGATGCCTGGGAAGCAGCGCAAGCTGCGCCGAATGCCGCGCCAGCCCTTCGAGCGCGCCGAGACCATGCGCCGCGGCGAGCTGGCGGATCGCGTCCATGCGTGCATGAAAGTCGAGCGGAGACAGGCGCGGGCCGGCGCCGCGAATCTCGGCGATGCGCAGCCCCACCTCCTTGCGGATCGTCGTCAGCGGGTCTGCGGCCATGCCAATCCTCCTCCGATTGAACGGAGGTTCTCCCAAATCGGTTAATGGCTCGTTACGGTCCTGTGTTGGGCAATGCACTTGTGCTAGCATCATCGTTGACGATCGCTGTGTACGGGGGCCGCCATGATTCTCCGCCGAATTCGCGAGCATGTCGTCCATCACAATTGGTTCGCGGTCGCCATCGACTTCATCATCGTCGTCCTCGGCGTCTTCGTGGGTATCCAGGCCAGCAACTGGAACCAGGCGAGGACCGATCGTCAGCAGGCACGCGAATACCGGGCGATGCTGCAAAGCGACCTAGACGCCAATCTCGAAAATCTCTCGACCCGCGTCCGTTATTACAACTGGGTCAGGAACGAGGCGCTGGCGACACTGGGTGACCTCGGACGTCCCGCCAGCAGTCTCGACGAGCAATTTCTCGTCCATGCCTATCAGGCGACGCAGATCCAGCCTTGGGCGCTCAAGCGCAATACGTACGATGAAATTCTGTCGGTCGGCGCGATGGCGAAGCTCGGCGATCCGCTGCTGCGCGACAAGGTCGCCAATTATTATGTCAGTTCGGACGTGACGGGCGCCAACATATCGGTGATTCCGCCCTATCGAGACATCGTCCGGAGAATCATGCCCTATTCGGTCCAGCAGGCGATCCGCGCGCGCTGCAACGAACGCCTGGTCGAGAACAGCCGCGGCTCCATCGACATCATCTTGCCGAAGGAACCGTGCGACCTTGGGCTTGACCGGGCCACGGTGCGCGATGCGGTAGGCGAGGTCGACGATTGGCCCGGTCTTCGGCTCGACCTCAATCGCCAGCTTGTCGACCTCGACCAAAAACTGCTCAGCGTCGATGCGATCGCGCGGCGTGCCAAGGCGCTGCAGGCAGCGCTGAGGCAGGCGGATCACTAGTCCGCGGGAGTCCTCAACCTTGACAAAGGAGCGTCCGCCCATCACAGGGTCGGCGCACGGGCGGCGGTTGGCCGCCTTTATTTTTTCAAGCATTTGGAACTGAGCCATGGCCAAGCCGGCAACCGTCAAGATCAAGCTCGTCAGCAGTGCCGACACGGGATTTTTCTACGTGACCAAGAAAAATCCGCGCACGCAGACCGAGAAGCTGAGCTTCCGCAAGTACGACCCGGTCGCGCGCAAGCACGTCGAGTTCAAGGAAGCCAAGATCAAGTGACCCTTGCGGCATAGCCGCAAGGAGTCATCCCCGCGCAGGCGGGGATCCATTTTCGAGCCCCACACGACCCAATGGATGCTGAACCAAGTTCAGCATGACGGCCGAGGTCGTTCAGCCCTCCTGCACGACCGTTTCATGCTTGCCCGCGAGCAGCGCATCCACTTCCTGGACGAACCGCGCGACCGAGATCGGCTTCGACACATAGGCCTGTGCGCCCGCGGCACGGATGCGGTCCTCGTCGCCGCGCCCCGAATAAGCCGTCACCGCCATGATCGGCACTTCGGCGAGCTTCTCCTCGGCGCGAATCATCCGAATCAGCTCGAGTCCGCTGACGTGCGGCAGTTGAATGTCGGTGATCACCAGGTCCGGCGAGAACGCGCGCGCGGCGTCGAGCGCGTTGCGGCTGTCGGTCACCGCCTCGGGCTGATGCCCGTGCGCCGCGAGCAGGTCGCAGAACAGCTTGATGTTGAGGGCGTTGTCCTCGACGATCAGGATCTTGGCCAATTCGCGTCCCCCACACCTTCGCCGGCAGTCTTAAGCTGTGCCCGCGCGCCACGACAATGATTCCGTCGCACTCGCGCTCGGCGCGCTGGCTGCAACGCTTGGGTCCGAACGTCGGGCGCAGCGGTTCATCGACTTGACCGGAATCGGGACTGACGAGCTGAGGCGGCGAGTCGGCGAGCCCGCGCTCCTCGCCGCGCTGCTGCGCTTCCTGGAAGCACACGAGCCAGACCTGCTCGAGGTCGCCGAGGCGATTGGCGCGACCCCGGAAGAGCTCGTAGAGGCCCGGCGGCAGCTCGAGGAAGGAGGCTCATGAAGACGATCCTGATCACCGGCGCGACCGCCGGCTTCGGCGAGGCCGCGGCGCGCAAGTTCGTGGCCGGCGGCTGGCGCGCCATCGGAACCGGCCGGCGCGAAGAGCGACTCAAGGCGCTTCAACAGGAGCTCGGCGACGCCTTTCTTCCCCTGGCGATCGACATGCGCGATCGCGAGGCGCTCGAAAGCCTCGCGCGCTTGGAAGCACCGTGGGGCGAAATCGACCTGCTGCTCAACAATGCCGGCCTGGCGCCGCCAACCGACCCGCTGCCGGAGACGGACTGGGAACGCATCGAAACGGTGATCGACACCAACGTGATGGGACTGGTCGCGCTGACCCGCGCGCTCCTGCCGGGGCTGATCGTGCGCAAGGGTCAGATCATCAACCTGTCCTCGGTCGCCGGCGTCTACCCGTACAAGGGCGGCGCGGTTTATGGCGGCACCAAGGCGTTCGTCCGCCAATTCTCGCTCGACCTTCGCTGCGATCTCGCGGGGACCGGCGTGCGCGTGACCTCGGTCGAACCGGGTATGGCCGAGACCGAGTTCACGCTCGTGCGGACCGGTGGCGACAGGCAAGCGTCGGACACGCTCTACGCGGGCATGAACCCGATGACGGCCGAAGATCTCGCCGACCTCTTCTGGTGGCTCGCGACCCTGCCGCCGCATCTCAACATCAACACCGTCGAGCTGATGCCCGTGAGCCAGAGCTTCGCGGGGTTCACGGTCAGCCGCAGTTAGTTCCTCCCCAGCCGAAAGGCTGGGGAGGGGAACCATTCGCCGCAGAGGGAATGGTGGAGGGGTCCTGCGCCGACGCTAGCTACCCCTCCACCAGCTTCGCTGGTTCCCCTCCCCACGAGCTGCGCTCGCGGGGAGGAACTTGATTCGCACCGGCCGGAGTGCTTGGGGCAATCCATGAGCATCGAAAACCGTCTTGCCGAACTCGGCATCAGCGTGCCCCAGGCCGCCGCTCCCGTTGCTTCCTATGTGCCCGCGGTCGAGCACGGCGGGCTGCTCCATATCTCCGGCCAGATCAGCTTCGCCGAGGACGGCAGCCTGATCAAAGGCCGGCTTGGTGAGGACATGGACCTCGACGCGGGCACTGCTGCGGCGCGGCGCTGCGGAATCATGCTGCTGGCGCAGATGAAGGCGGCGCTCGGCTCGCTCGATCGTGTCGAGCGCATCGTCAAGCTCGGCGCGTTTGTCAGCAGCGCGCCTTCGTTCACCGACCAGCCCAAGGTCGCGAACGGCGCGTCCGAACTGATGCAGGAGGTGTTCGGCGAAGCTGGGCGGCATGCACGCAGCGCGGTCGGAGTCGCGGCGCTGCCGCTGGGGGTCGCGGTCGAAGTCGACGCGATCGTCGCGGTGAAGGCCTAGTTCATCCGGCTTCGGCTACCCAGCCGACGGGTATGGCCGACCGCGAAAGCGAGATCGTTGCGAAAATCGCCTCGGGCGTGTCGGGGCTCAATGCCCGCGCCTGGGATCGCCTCGCCGGTGCCGAACCATTCCTCAGCCACGCTTTCCTCTCGGCGCTCGAGGATTCGCGCAGCGTTGGGCCGGGCACCGGCTGGACTCCCGCTCCGATCCTTGTCGAGGACGAGGCCGAGCATCTCGTTGCGGCGGCGCCCGCTTATTTGAAGACCCACAGCCAGGGCGAATATGTGTTCGACCACGGTTGGGCCGAGGCATGGCAGCGCGCGGGCGGCGATTATTATCCCAAGCTACAGGTCGCGGTGCCATTCACGCCGGTGCCGGGAGCGCGATTGCTCGGCAGCCGCCCGCAGCAGCTTCTCACCGCCATCGAAGCCGTCACCGTGCAGCACGCCATGTCATCGGCGCACATCACCTTCATCGACGGCGACGGTGCAGCCGAGTGCGAGCGGCGCAATTGGCTGATGCGGGACGGCATCCAGTACCACTGGTTCAATCGCGGCTATGCGAGCTTCGAGGAATTCCTTGCGGGTCTGAGACATTCGAAACGAAAGGCGATCCGACGCGAACGTGCCGCGGCACGCGAGGCGGTCGACGTCGAGATCTTGCGCGGCAGCGAGATAGAACGCGCCGATTGGGACGCAATGTGGACGTTCTACCAGGACACGGGGGCACGCAAATGGGGGCGGCCGTACCTCACGCGCGAGTTCTTCGACCTGGTCGGCGAGCGGATGGGCGAGTCGGTGCTGCTGTTCCTCGCGCGCCGCGCTGGCCGGCCGGTCGCCGGCGCGTTCAACCTCATCGGCGAGCAGGCGCTTTACGGTCGGTACTGGGGCTGCACCGAAGAGGTGCCGTTCCTCCATTTCGAGCTTTGCTATTACCAGGCGATCGCGTGGGCGATCGATCACGGCCTGCCCTCGGTCCAGGCGGGTGCCCAAGGCGAGCACAAGATCGCGCGCGGCTATGAGCCGGTGGTCACGAGGAGCGCACACTTCATCCCGAACCGGAGCTTCAGGGACGCTGTCGCTGAGTTCCTGGAGGCTGAGCGGCAGGGGATAAAGGCGGAGATCGCGTGGTTGCGCCGCGATCTGCCTTATCGCTCCTCGGACTCGGAATAGACGCGCACGGTTCGGCCGGAGGAATCGGCCATGCCCCGGTACATCGCGGGGGTGGTGAAGCCCCAGGCCGCCTCGCCATCTGGAGCGACCGCGATCAGCCCGCCTTTGCCGCCGAGTGCCGCGACATCGGCGAGCACCGCGTCGAGCGCCTGCTGGAGCGGTTCGCCAGCGAGGCGCATGCGTTCCGCGACTTGGTGTGCAGCAACCGCGCGGATGAAATATTCGCCTGACCCGGTCGCCGAGACGGCGGCCGCGCGGTCGTCGGCATAGGTGCCGGCGCCGATCAGCGGCGAATCCCCGACCCGGCCCCAGCGCTTCGCGGTCAAGCCGCCGGTCGAGGTTGCCGCGGCGACATGGCCGTCGGCGTCGACCGCGACCGCGCCCACGGTGCCGTACTTCACTTCGTCGTCGAATCCGCCGGCGGCAAGCAGCTCGTCGAGCTGGCGCCGTCGCTCGGCAATCTCGAACCAGCTGTTGTCGACCTGCTCGAAGCCATGCGCATGTGCAAAATTGTCAGCGCCCTTGCCGGAAAGAAAGACGTGCGGCCCCCGGTCGAGCAGCCGCCGCGCGAGGCTGATCGGCGCGCGGGTAGTGCGCAGGCCCGCGACTGCCCCCGCGCGCCGCTCGCGCCCGTCCATGATCGCCGCGTCGAGTTCGATACTCCCGCTCTCGGTGAGCACGCTGCCGCGCCCGGCGTTGAAGCAACTGTCCTCTTCGAGGACGCGCACCGCGGCTTCGACGGCGTCGAGCGCGCTTTCACGCTTTTCGAGGATTGCCGAGCCGGCCGCCAGCGCCGCCTCGAGTCCGGCGCGCGCGCCGCGTTCTTGATCGGGGTCGATCCGGCCCGGGCGCATCGATCCCGCCCCCCCATGAATCACCAGCCGCCAGCGTGTTTCTGTCATGGCTGCGCCTTAGCCGGGGGCTTGCGGGGGCGCCAGTTGACGAAACTGCTGTTCCGTCGTGATCTTGCCGGCGAACGGAGGAGTGAACGCGGATGAGTGGATTGCTGGCCATTGCGATGCTCGCGGGAATCGCCGCCGCGCCGATTACGGCTCCAGGGCCGCAGGGCGCGCTGGCCGGCACTTTTGTGGATGCCGGGCGCGGTTCTCCGGTCGTGCTGATGATCCCGGGCTCCGGCCCGACCGACCGCGATGGCAACAATCCTCTTGGGGTAACCGCCGCACCATATCGGATGTTGGCCGACGCACTCGCCGCGAAGGGCGTATCGACCATTCGCATCGACAAGCGCGGATTGTTCGGCAGCAAGGGCGCCGTCGCGGACCCCAACAAGGTCACCATCGCCGATTACGCGAGCGACGTGCACAGCTGGGTGCATGCGATTCGCGAGCGCACCGGCGCGCCCTGCGTCTGGGTGCTTGGGCACAGCGAAGGCGGGCTGATCGCGCTCGCCGCCGCGCAGCAGCCTGCCGGCATCTGCGGGGTGATCGCGGTCTCAGCGGCCGGACGCAAACTCAGCGACGTGATGCGCGAGCAGTTGCGCAGCAACCCCGCAAATGCTCCGGTGCTCGATTCGGCGCTCGCCGCAATCGACTCGCTCGAGCACGGCAAGACCGTCGACGTGGCCGGCATGCACCCGGCGCTGCAGCGGCTATTCGCGCCGCAGGTGCAGGACTTCCTGATCGACATGTTCCAGCAGGATCCGGCGAAGCTTGCCGGTTCGCTCGGCGTCCCGCTGCTGATCGTCCAGGGCGAGCGGGACCTGCAGGTGTCGGTCGCGGACGCGAAGGCGCTTGCCGCTGCGCAGCCGAAAGCGAGGCTGGTGCTGCTGCCGGCAATGAATCATGTGTTGAAGGACGTCGCCAGCGAGGACCGCGCGGCGAATCTCGCGACCTATGCCGACCCGTCGCTTCCGGTCGACGCGGGTCTGGTCGAAGCCATCGCCACGTTCGTGAGGCGCTAGCCGACCGACAAGTCGCGCTGCTGATTGACCAGGCGCCACTCGTCGAGATCGCCGAGCATGATCCGGGCCGCCTGCTCGGCAAGGTCCGCGGCACGCGACAAGGTGACGTCCTTGCGCAGCTCGCGTTCGATCTGCCGCAGCGTGTCCGCCGTCGCCATCGAGCGTAGCGCGTCGCCGCCGAAATCGCCCTGGAAGCGGATTCCGAACACGGCGGTGCCGAGCGCCGGAAAGCCCGCCGAGACCAGGGTGAACCAATTGCCATAGTCGTTGACCCAATCGGTGTTGAGCCCGAGCCCGATGATCGTCGCGATGCTCACCACCACCGTCGCGGCGAACAGCACCATGGCGAACTGCTCGAGGCGCTGGTCGAGCAGTTCGATCTGCTTGGCGTTGCGCTCGTGATAACCGACCTGCGGCTCCACCTCATGCTGGGCGATCGCCTGTCCGAGCAGTGCGGCGCAATGCTGGTTGATCGACCCGGACGGGCAGCCCATCGCGCGCCAGATACCGCTCGCGTACCAGTCGATCCAGCGCTTCGGCACCGGGTTGGTCGCGGTCCCCGGCGGATCGGGCGCGGCGATGCCGAGCAGCTTCAGGCTGCGCATCGGCCGCAAGCGTTCGGCGAGCTGGCGGTAATCGAGCCAGCGGCGATGCCATTCGTTGCGCTGCCCGACGATCGCGTTGAGGATGATCGCGAGCGTGATCAGAAGCTCGAGCGCGGCTTCCTCGAACTTCAGGTGCGGCGCCATGAACGCCGCAAGGCCGAGGCACACCGCGACGCCGCCGAGCACGAAGTTGAAGATGTGGCCGCTGCGATAGGTCTGCGCGAAGTGCGTCGCGAGGCGGTCCGCCCAGCTGTAAGCGTCTTCCAGCAAGTCCATTTGCGCGGAGATGCTGAGCGCTTCCGAGCAGCCGGCGCGATAGCGGCGCCATTCGTCGCGGATCTGCGCCTCAGCATGCTTGCTGGTGAAGTCGCGCGCCTTGATCGGACGCACACCGGTCGCGGTGAGCAGCAGCGGATATTCGATTCGCGCCCGGATGCGATGGAGCCGTTCGCGCAGGAAGCGCTTGAGGAAGTTCTGCTCCTCCTCGTCGGGCGGCGGCATCAGCAGGCCGCGCAGCAATATATCGACGTCCGAGCGCTCGAGGGGGCGCGCAACGCTCGGATCGTCGGCGACCGTGACGACGGTCGGATCGAACGCGCTCCACAGCACGCGGGTGTCGCCCCCCGGCGATAGCGGCACGTGAATGATGGCGGTGCCTCGCATCAAGGCAAGCTGCACGACTTCACCGGTCCCGCCTCTCCCGCGGGGCGGAAGGCCGTCCCAGATTGCGATGAGGACGTCCGAGTGGGCGACCGTCGCACGGCCGGTCATCACATAAGCATCGAGCCCATGCTTGGGATCGCCGGGAAGCTCGAGGACGCAGGTCGCCCGCTCGAGCAGCAAATCGAACCGCTCGCGCGCCTCGGGATTGGCGAGCGTCGCGCGATAATGATCACGCTCGAACGGCAGCACGAGCTGCAGCTCCCAGCCGAGCTCGAGCGCTACCTCGGCGGCGATCTGGTCCGCGCCGTCGGCGATTGGCGAAACGAACCGCAGGCGCGGCGGCGCCCCCGCGAAGCAATCGCGTTCCAACTCGAACAGTGCGCGGCCCGATTCGGCGATGCGCTCGAGAGCGTCGCGGACGCGATCGCGGAGCAATGGTAGGCTTCCGTCGGGAAGCACTTCGGCGCGGTGGCCGGTTACGCCGACGCAGAGTACGAACGGGACTGGCGGCGGGCCGGCCGCGGAGCGCTTGACCTCGGCCTCGACTTCGGTGGGTTCGCCGGAAATGTCGCTGATCAAGTTCACCGGGTTACGTGCTGCCCCCGTTGTCGATGACTGGATCCCACCAGCATCTGTCGATCAAGGTCATACGACAATTGGCTTCACAGCGGGAGCCCGGCTGAGCCGGAAATCAGGGGCATCCTGGCGCGGTGGCTGCAAGCCGATCCGGTCGCCCGATCATTCGATTTGCGTGTAGCCCATCTTTGCCAGCCGCGAGCGGATTGCCTGAGCTTGTCCGGTTTTTCCGAGCCGCTCCATGATCGTGGCGCGCTCGCTCAGCTCGTCCGGCTCCTCGGCGACGCCCTTGGGCAGCACCGCAAGCGCGGCCGACCAGCCGGATTGCGCGGCAGCGCCATCGCCCAGCGCCAGCTCGCAATCGCCAATCAGCAACTGGTAATCGGCCATCAGAAAGGCGTGGGCGACGCGGTCGCCGCCAGTAACCTGCTGCCCCGCCACAAGAGCCGCGCGCGCGAATTGCAGTGCCTGGTCCCTGGAGCCGTCGGCACGCGCGAGCCGTGCCCGGAGCGCGAGGCATCGGCTCATTCCGATGCGCCATTCTCGTGTTGGAGAATCGCTTTTCAACAGTGCGCTGACAATCCCGCAGGCGGCCGAAATCTGCCCGGCCGCTTCCTGCTCTCGTCCCGCAAGCAGCAATTGCCGGCCCAGATCGAGCTTTGCCCTGTAGGCATATTCCTGCCACAGCTTGTTGGTCGGCTCCTTGGGCGCCAGGGCATCGGCGACATTCACGGCCGCCTGGAATTCGGCGGTCGCCGCGCTGGTCTGTCCCTGGCTGTTGTAAAGCATGCCCAGCATCCGGTGCGCCGGAACGAGCCGGTTCTGGTAATCGGTGCTGTCGGTGGCCGCGAAGAGTTTCGCAATCAGGGCCAGGTCGCGCTGCCGCGATCGGATGGCTCCGCGCACATCGCCCATGGCGAACTGCGCGTCGGCGAGCCAGGTCAGCGCTTCGCCGGTGTTCTGCTGGTAGCTCAAATTCCGCGGGTCGGCTGCGGCGATCGCTTCGATCGTCTTCAGTGCTTCGAGATAGAGTGCCGCTGCCTCCTGAAAGCGCCGCTGGTCGAACAGCGCGACCCCGAGGTTGGTGTCGGCGTACTGGACCTCCATCCGGTATTTCATGCTGTCCGGGGAAAGCGCGACCATGCGCAGCGCGAGGCGCCTGTATTCGCGCATCGCTGCTTCGGCGGCCGGGAAGTTGCCGCGATTGTGGTCGATCTCGCCGACGTAGAAGACGTTCTGCGCGTGATCGAAGATCGCCTGCGGATCGCGCGGGTTGCGTCGCATCGTCTCGGCCGTGCCGGCCATCGCCTGGCGATACAAACGGACTGCGGCCGGCACGTCGCCGCGCGCGTCGGCGACCTGCGCCATCAGCGTCAGCGCTTTCGACCGCTGCAACAGGGCGGCGTCCGAGAGATCGGCCATGCTCTGCTTGCTGTAATAAGCGAGCACGCGCGCGCCGACGCCGTCGAGCGCATCCAGCTTCCCGACCGGCTCGAGCTTGTCCTTGAGGTCGCCGACCATGAACGCCACCAGCCCTTCGGCCTCGCGGCGCTGGTCGCGGGCGGCATCGCGGGCCTGGATCGCGGTCACGGCGAGCGTGCTGGTCACCGCCATGCCGGCGAGCGATCCGGCGGCGAGCCAGGCTAGGCTACGGTGGCGCCGGGTCTGCTCGCGCTGCACGAGCTCGTCGAGGCCGACCCCGAGCATCCCGGCGACCAGCTTG
>Ga0207652_10000064_pt1 | contig 111997 bp, 111 predicted proteins | sample KBSC63BmetaG_FD_184334 | JGI IMG/M metagenome (GOLD analysis project Ga0207652, IMG submission 184334) | Corn rhizosphere microbial communities from Kellogg Biological Station, Michigan, USA - KBS C6-3B metaG (SPAdes) (version 2) | ecosystem: Host-associated > Plants > Roots > Rhizosphere ...
CTTCAAGGTTTATAAAGAATTAGAGCGTATCGTAAAATTAAAGGGGATTAATTTAAGTGTTGATAAAGTCCTGGATATAGCCAAAACCATCACCACTATTAAGGTAAGGCTCCCAAAAAATAATACAGTAATGACTAAAACCATGCTGATTACTCCGAAGCATAAGTCGATAGCTAGTTTAATATACGATGCTTTCTAATCATCTAATTTTTACGGTGTCCTGGTGTCAAAGTCAGGAGTGTAAAATAAGCTTTAATGCCCTGTTCTCTGTGGATATAGTAAACTGATAAATAACTGCAAATTTCTACTTTTAATTTAAATTTTTGCCTGTAATTGGGAAAATAGCCTTCTGTTCAGGGTGTCTTTTTCGGTAAAAAAGTAAATGGACCTTATTCAGATTTTGCCAGTTGCCTGATGTCTGAAACCTCCAAAACATTTTTGGAATAGCCGGTTGTTGCTGCGTTGATCATGGCCCTTCCAACTTCCTGTAATGTGAGCACGCTTTTTGGTGAAATTGCTTTTATGGTTCTGACAAGTAGCTTAACTATTGGGTTCCAGTTTTTTTGATCGGGAAAGGGTAACATCACCCCGGGGCGAAAATTATATTCTGCCTTGAAGGGCAGCTTCGCCAGGTCGTTTTCTGTTTTCCCTTTTACCCGTGCCCACATCATCCTGCTCTTTTCGCTGCTATCTGTTTTGGCGCCTGATAGGTAAGTAAAAACCAGGTTCGTATTTACTGAGAGTAATGATCTTGCAAATGCCAGCGTGGTATCATAAGTAAGGTGCGTAAACTGCTCTTCTTGTTTCCCCACGGAGCTAACTCCAGCACAAAAAAAGCAAGCATGATAGTCTTTTATGTTCTCTGCGAAGCGATCCATTTTAAAAAAATCCGAAACAATGAGTTCCCTGAGTTTAGGATGATGCATTTCATAATGCCGGCGAGAAACAATGAGCACTTCAGTTACTTTTTCATTCTGCAAACATTCAAATAATACGCCTTCGCCCACCATACCCGTGGCACCCGTGATGATTACTTTTATTGGAGACATAATTATTTTTTAAGAATGCAAGTTCGGGAGAAAAACACATTTGTTTCTCTTGCCATAATTTTTTGATCTTGCTGGTTTGCCTTTTCTATATACCTGTGGCTCTTTGCTTTGTGCCTCGCAGTGGAACACTATCAGGTAGGAAGAGGGGCTGGTATAGCTCCTGACCTATTTAGCATTATTGCAAAATTGATTCAGTGTTCTAAATTTATTTGGTGGGTGACCTGCCATTTGCTTAAATAACTGGCCGAAATGCTGTGGATATTTAAAACCTAATTCGTAGAGTGCTTCATCGGCTTTTTGTCGTTATCTTTATCTTTTGATAAAATCATCAGCTTTGGTACCCTGCTTGACATTATAAGTTCCGGCCAACTTTAGCGGGCATTTTACAAAACAACCGTAAAATAAATGTAGCCAACCAATAAAATAAACTTTATGACATATCCATTCATTGCAATCGGGTTAATAATCGTATTTGTAGTTTATGTCCTCTATCTTTTAATCATTAAAAAGGATCTGAAAAAACTTAAAATTGTGTTATACCCGGGGTTATTTTTTATCGCCATTTGGGTGGTTATTTATTATTTTTTGTTGAAGTAAAATTCGCGCCAGAATGTTTGGGCCAATTTATAATTTCGGCAAACCATTATTTGTGTTAGAGTAAACAAACAAAAGGCAGCTTTTTGTAATTATATTTATTTTTGTTTTTCTTAAAGTAAATGAGAACTTAATTTTTAGCGTTATATGAACGGGCAACATCATTACAATCTAACCATAAAATGGACAGGCAACGTGGCATCGGGAACTTCAAATTATAGAGAATATGAAAGAAGCCACACTATTATCGTTGACAATAAGCAAGATATTTCAGGCTCTGCTGATCCCACATTTCGGGGCGACAAAACAAAACATAATCCTGAAGAGCTTTTGCTCGCTTCTCTTTCTGCCTGTCACATGCTTTCCTATCTGCATTTATGCGCTGTGTCTGGCGTTGTGGTTACAGATTATGTTGACCATGCCACAGGAACAATGATTCAAACTCCTGACGGCGGTGGCCATTTTTCGGAAATTACTTTAAACCCGGTGGTCACGGTGACGGAAAACTCAATGACCCAAAAAGCAAATGAACTGCATAAAAAAGCAAATGAATTATGTTTTATTGCAAATTCAGTAAACTTTCCGGTTCATCATAAGCCAACCTGTCAACATTTGTGATGAAACCGCCATGGAAAAAAAAGCCGTTTCTTCTCTTTATCCAGTAAACGAACAAAAAAGCCAAATCTTCATTCGCATAAATCACATAACTAGATAAAAAAGTGTGATAACAAAGATTGTCTAAACATCTGAAACTTTAAACCACCTAAAAAGGAGCGATCTAAATCATAGTTCAGGCAAACGGAAAAAATTACAATTTTTAGAATCTATGCTGAAAGCAACTTTCTGCTTTTTGAAACTAATAAATCATGAGAACGTTTATCAGATTATTTTTACTACTGCTTATACCAGTTTTTTCCAATGCGCAACATTTGCAATCACCTGCACCCAATGTTTTATATTAATTAATTGACACCGTGTTTTTTATAAATAACTAAATATTCAACCAATGACTACCATGTATTTAACCGGAAAGGTCCTGCTTACCATCGCAACCCTCATGTATTGTTTTGCTCCCCCAATTGTCGATTTAAGCCGCACCCATGCTACCAATCCGCTTTGGGTATCACATGCAAGGTTTCATGTGGTATGGCAGGTAATGATCACGACCGCCATTGGCTTGTTAAGCATCTATTTGTTATGGTTTTCCGCCATTGACCAAAAATTTTCTGTTAATCTTGCATTTATTCTTGGATTAATTGTGCTCGGAAGTTTTTTAATAAATGTTGGCGTTAGAAAGCTTTATGCCGGAACGTTATCGGACCCTAATGGAGTTCCTCCGATATTCAAAAATGTAGATGCCAACCTGTTTTTTTTCTCACTGGCTTCCGTCATACTGCTAACAGGATATTTCTTGTTTAATTTTGGGGAATAGTATTACCAGCCTGATTTAGCTGATAACTCTTGAATACAAATGTTGGTATCTCAGTAAAAGAAGAAATATTTGCTTTTCTTATTCAGTAATTTTATTTTAAAATAAAATTATTTCTATCATTTGATTCAAATGAGTAACTACCCAACTTTATTTCAACTATTTTTGAAAAGAACTAAACTGACCACAGATGATTTTTGAATTGATCATAGCCATTTTTATAGTAAGATACCTGCAGAAATCAATGAAAACGAAGACCGATCTTCCAACCTGGAACATTGTTCTTAACTACATAATGTATGCAGCAGTCATCCTGCTGGTGTCCTATCTGGTATTTGCAACGGCGAGGCCCGTCACCAAATGGTTTTCGCATTTGCTTTTGCTTTACCTGATCTATGTTTTGTATAATGAAAAAATATTCCGGCAGGCAAGGCCGGTTTTATTGGCTATTGCGCCTTTTATCCTTTTATCTGTATTCAACGATATATTGCAACTTACTGATGAAAAACAGTATTCTACAATAAAAACGCTGACAAGCACCGCAATCGGCTTTTCCTTTTTGTGGATGATCGCCATGTGGCTGATCACCAATAAGCAGAGAAAAGCGCTGGAAAAGGAAAAAATAAAAACACAGGAGGAGGCAGAACAGAAAAGCATTATAGCTTCGATGAAAGATGAACTGGAAGTGCAAGTGGCGCAACGCACTGCAGAACTTACGAAGCAAAAAGAAGAACTGCAGCAAACCCTGGAGGAACTGAAAGCCACTCAATCACAACTCATTCAATCAGAAAAAATGGCTTCTCTCGGTGAACTTACTGCCGGTATTGCGCATGAAATTCAAAATCCTTTAAACTTTGTCAACAATTTTTCTGATGTAAATGCTGAATTAATTGATGAACTGAATGCTGAAAGGTTAAAGCCAAAAGAAGAACGGGATGAACAGTTGGAAAATGAAATACTGAATGATATAAAAGAAAACGAACAAAAAATAAATCATCATGGCAAACGCGCCGATGCCATTGTAAAAGGCATGCTGCAACATTCAAGAAAAAGTACCGGGCAAAAAGAACCTACCGATATCAATGCTTTGTGTGACGAATATTTACGATTAAGCTATCATGGATTAAGGGCAAAAGATAAATCATTTAATGCCACTTTGAAAACCGATTTTGATGAAAATGTTCATAACATTAATGTGATTCCACAGGAAATTGGGAGGGTGATTTTGAATCTGTTTAATAATGCTTTTTATGCAGTTGCTGAAAACAAAAAACAACAACCGGAAAAGTATGAGCCTACTGTTTCTGTCAGTACCAAAAAATTGAATGGTCACATCAACATTTCTGTGAAAGATAATGGCAACGGGATTCCGCAAAACATTGTTGATAAAATCTTTCAGCCATTTTTTACAACCAAACCAACAGGAGAGGGAACGGGGTTGGGATTGTCTTTATCGTACGATATTATAAAAGCGCATGGCGGAACTTTAAAAGTAGAAAGTAAAGAAGATGAAGGGGCAGAGTTTGTTATTCAGCTACCTGCTTGATGGCCCCGCAGGAACAGAAGTTTTAAATCAATGAATTTTAACCCGTTGTAATTTGTCAGTCTTTTGTTGTTAACTTCATATTTTATGGATAAACTACATGCTGTATATACATTTATTGATCTGGCCGGAACCTTCGCTTTTGCTATAAGTGGCGCTGTGGCGGCGAAAGAAAAAGGACTGGATATATTTGGGATATTGGTGGTCGCTTTTACGGTCGCCTGTGGCGGAGGCATGATGCGAGATGTGTTTATCGGCGCTATTCCGCCTGCCGGTTTATCCGACTGGCGTTATTTGTTTGTATCGATTGTTGCGGCAATAATTACCATGAGTCTTGATTCCTTTTTGAAATTATTTAATCGCCCGGTATTGTTATTTGATGCGTTGGGATTGTCGCTCTTTGCGGTTTCGGGCGCAGAAAAAGCGCTGGCCTTTAGCCACAATAACGAAGTGGCCGTTTTGCTGGGAATGATTACGGCGGTAGGTGGTGGCGTTATCCGTGATATTTTTCTGAACCGGATTCCGGTTATTTTTGAAAAAGAGATCTACGCTTCGGCAGCGTTGCTGGGGGCCGGTGTAGTGGTCGCGGGGCATTACTGGAAATTGCCGAACAACTGGATTTTTCTTGCGGGATTTTTGTTTTGCTTTGTAATACGTTTATTGGCTTTAAAACTACATTGGGAACTGCCGTCATTTTCAAAAGAGAAAAATGATCCAGTAAACAAATAAATATCGGCTTTTAGTATTATTTCATCCTCATTTTTTCAAAGAGAGTTTATGGTGTTATCCTTACAGATTCTATTAGGCCTCGTTTCGCTGATTTGTTTATTAGGAGGCGTAAATCTTCTAATGAAAGGAGCCGGTTCCTTTTTACCGGAAACTACTCCAACTCCACCAGTTTTGGATAATCTTTTTAGATTTTTAAGCGGTATTTATTTTGGACTTGGCTTTCTAATGATGTGGGTTGTTTTTAATCTTCATGAAATAAACGATTTAATTTATTTCATAGGAATTGTTGTTATTTTTTCAGGCTTAGGCAGATTGTACTCAAGAATAAAAGTTGGTTCAGGCGGAAAATATTTGAATTTCATTATGTTCTTTGAAATTATTTTAGGAACGATCATTATTCTACTGGAATATTTCAGATGAAACAAGGTGCCATAAAAACGAAAAATAAAAGGGCTGCCTTGATATTGAGACAGCCTCTTTTTTGATTGTCAAAATTTGTTTGAAGAATAAAAGCCTATTGATCCCACCAAAGGTGATCGGTTCTTTGTACTTCAGGAACATTTGCCCCATTCCTTGAAATTTCTGTACCTGGATAATCCATCCTCCTTATAAAAGTACTTAAGGTAGCATTTTCAGGCAATGCAAAATTCTTGTAAGAATAATCAAAGCGGCGCATATCTACCCAAGTAACCGGCATCAGAAAACAAGCTACATATTTTTCTTTCATGATTAGATTTAAAGTAAGTGCACTTGCACCAACTGAAACAGCCGGATTAGCCAGGTATTTTGCAATGGAATCCGCCGGAACATTCAATTTATTCATGCTGGCAGTGATTCCTGCAATATAAGCAGTGTAAGCCCGGTCGTCATTGTTAGCCCTCAAAGCTGCTTCTGCTTCTATAAAGCGGCATTCTGCATTGGTAATGATTTGTAAAGGTGAATTGGTGCTTGAATACCATTTATCTACATCAAGGTAACTCTGAGCATGATCGGTATTTCTTGTTCCCTGATAACCTGCTCCGTTGGGAGTTCCCCTGTAATCATGAAACATGGTAGTATCTGTAATTTGTGGAAGTCGTGGATCAAAAACTCCATAAGTGTTTCCATTTGTTGCATTTACAAAATAAGAAGAAAGCCATACATCCAATACTAAGTTTTTATTATTAATTGCAGCCTGTGCCCAGGGATTGCGATCGGTGAATTGAGTGACTTGCGCATCGTCGTTGTTCCTTGTATAACCTTTATCAATTGCTGCGAGTACCTGATTGGGGTCATACTGAGCAGTTTTAGAAACTTCGTTCAGCAACCTTGCTTTCAAACTATAAGCAGTCAAAATCCAGGCACTGTCGCTTCCACCATGAATAAAATCGCTGTTTGCATCCAACTGTCCTTTAGCGTCTGGTTGCTGCAAATTAGCAATTCCCCGGTCTATCAAAGCCAGGCAAGTATCATAAAGGCCCTTTTGATCATCAAATTTAGGGACGAGGTTACTTACTCCGGCAAATGCTTCTGAATAAGGCATATCGCCCCAGATATTGATTGCCATACTTAGATTGCAGGCAGTCAGAATATTGGCAACGCCCATATATGCATTTAGTCCTTTTTCTTCAGCAAATTTGTGCATATCATGTAAATCAGTAAGTACGTTATAAATTGCACCCCATGTTCCGGACGGATCTATTTGCTGATAAGTGTCAGTGGAACTGCTTACGCTTGGAGAAGCCAAATATTGCACATAGTAGGATGTCCAATCACTTATATAATATACATTGAATCCGGTAAGGTTTGTAGTATTTGCCAATAATCCCTCAATAGGTGGTTCAGCAGCAGCATTGGGATTTTTATTAATATCGAGATATTTTTTACAACCTGCGGTTAAAATCGCTATAATCAGCAATGAATTTATGATTATTGAATATTTTTTCATAATTATTTTTTTAGAAGCTTACGTTTAGGGTGAATAAATAATTACGCAATTGCGGATATGTGAATCCCGCCTGTGAACTGGCGGTTAAATCTCCGGCAATAGCATCACTGGCTTCCGGATCAAATCCATTGTAAGGAGTAGAAAGCCATAAATTGTTTCCAGTAAAACTAATGGTAGCATTCGAGATAAAACTATGCTTAATCCATGCCTGTGGTAAAGTATAAGACAAACTAATCGTGCGAAGCCTTACCCAGGAGGCATCCTGAACAAAAACTTCTGTAACACCTCTATAAATTTTTCTATAATAGCCATCTCCGTAATCAACTCCGTCAGGGCCAGTCGCCTGCCCTAAATAGACAGGAGTTGTATTGGGCGTTCCATCAGCATGCACACCAGGGAAAACTATAGTTTGATCCCGGTTTTCAGTATATTTTGCAATTCCAAATGCGGCCATAAAATTATCTAACTGATTCCATTTTTGTAATCCCTGCCGGGTATCAATCAGAAAAGAGAATCCCCAGTTTTTATAATTCAAGGTGCTATTTATACTTCCAATCCATTTTGGCATTGAGTTTCCCACGATCTTTTGATCTGATCCCGGAGCACGCACAGGAAACCCATTTGCTCCGATTACAATTGGAAGGCTTTTATCAATATAAAGCGGATCTTGAGTTTTATTTCCGTAATAACGTTCCCAATGTGTACCATAAATATTTCCAACTGGCTGCCCTGGAGCAATAATAAATGATGGGCCTGAACCGGCATAACCAAAAGAAGATCCTGCAGTATATTGAGTTAATCCGGGATAAATTGAAAGTACTTTATTGTGGTTTGAAGAATAATTAAGCAGTAGTGTCCAGGTTAAATCTTTATTCTTTACCGGTACTCCGCGGAGCGTTAATTCCACTCCTTTATTTTGGATATCACCGCTATTGAGTGTAATGGTTGTAAATCCGGTAGTTGCCGCTGTAGCCACATTTGTTATCAGATCTTTAATTTTAGATTGATACCAGGTGAAATTTAAACCTAATCTGTCTTTTAGAAAACTTAGATCAGTTCCTACTTCAAATGCGGTAGTCATTTCAGGCTTCAAATCATGAATTCCTGCAGAGTTATTCCGGGTCCATAAACTTGTATTATTTATCGGCGAACCATCCGGGACATATACAACACTGGTACTGTAAGGATCAGCATCATGGCCTATTTGTGCTAATGATACCCGAAATTTACCGCTGGTTAGCCAGTCAGCTACTTTTATATTATCGGTAAACAGATAACTCAAACTTGCAGAAGGGTAGAAAAAAGAACGGTTATTATCTTCAAGGGAAGATGTCCAGTCATTTCGTCCTGTTAGGGTTAGGAATAAATAATTATTATAAGATGCGGTAAATTCGCCATAAGCCCCGATAATCCTATATTGCTGTTTATATTGACCAACAGTTTGCACTTTGGTATTATTCAAATTAAACAAATTCCAAACAGATAATTCGCTTCCGGTTGCAGCAGTTTGATTTATTGAGCGATCCAGTAAATCATTTCCTAAACGTAGGGTAGTCTGAAATTTACTTCCCCAGGTATGATCAAAAGTAAGCATCAGATTAGAATTTACCTGGCGGAAGCTATTTCTGTATTCGCCCACAAATCCTAAGGCATTATCATCTGCGCCGGTAATTTCTCCGGGAATACCTCTTGGTCCCGGAGCCGTAGCGGTACGCGCGTCAGAATAATAATCCATCCCAACACGGTATGACGCGCTCATCCATGAAAAGGGTGCATAAATAAAATTGACGCTGCCAATAAGCCTGTCAACATTTGATCTGAATTTATTGGTGGCAGCAGAATACCATGCATTATTATTTCCATAAGTCTTCTGCGTTCCATCAGGTTTTTTATAATCTCTAACATCCCAGCGTGGTGACCAGTAAGATAAATTTTCATTAAAACGATTGGCATCATAGAAATTTCCATCAGTATTGATATAGTATAATGAAGTTTCCATATTAAACTTGTCACTGAATTTTAATTTACCGTTTATTCTTGCCGAAATATCTTGATACCACGTAAATGGTATTGTACCATTTTGTTTGAAATAAGATAGGGAGGAATTCAGTGAAGCTTTATCCGTACCACCGGAAAAACCAAGAGTATTTCTAAATTGATTGCCGTTAATGTATGCTCTTTTATATTGATTATATAACTTATCCGGATGAGCAGGATCTACCGCTTTAGCAGCAGCGACCGATGGTCCCCATTCCGGCCAAAAAGAAGCAGGATCATATTCTCCCTTATAACCTTGGGTAAACTTGCTTTGAACATCGGGAAATTTATCTACCTGATCAATACCGTAAGTAGCGCTGTAATTTACCCTGAAAGATCCGGCTCTAGCAGATTTAGTAGTAATTACTACTACGCCATTTGATCCTCTTAATCCATACAATGCAGTAGCGGCACCCCCGCGCAAGATATTTACACTTTCAATATCATCTGGATTCAAATCTCCAGCCCTGTTGCTCATGGAAGCAGGAAGGCCGCCGCCGGTTCCTTGCGCTGAAGCAGAATTATCCATTGGGATCCCATCTATTACAAATAAAGGGTTGGTACTCAGGCTAAGTGAGTTTACACCTCTTATAAGAATACTTGCACCCTGGCCCGGGCCGCCACCTGAACTGGTAATGGTAACACCCGCCACTTTTCCCTGTAAGGCATTTAATAAATTACTTTGATGAGATTCTGCAATTTCTTTTGCATCCACACTTTGGGCTGCATATCCCAATGATCTTTTCTGACGCGTAATCCCTAAAGCAGTTACCACTACCTCCGATAGTTCGCCGGTTCCGGTCAAGGATATCGCATAATAAGATTGGCCGCCCACTTTGACCTGTTCATCTCTGTAATTCACAGATGAGATAACTAATACTGGATTTTTTCCCGTAACAGCGATACTGAAATTACCATCATCATTTGCAGTAACTGCGTTTGTTGTTCCTTTTTGTTGGACTGTTGCTAATGGAACCGCTTTGCCATTTTCATCTGTTACTTTTCCTGTTATACTCCGGCTTTGTGAAAAAGCTGACGGTATAGAAAGCAAGAATATTATCCAGAAGAAGAAAATTTGTTTTCTCATAAAATAAATTTTTAAGGTTAACAGATCTGATCTTCAATTAAAAAATAACGAACGATTGATTAGGAACTCTATAAAAAAGTATGGGGGTTAAGAGTCCTTATTTATGGACAATACTTTAACTTCAGGTTTTGTTAATAAAGGGTTAATAACATTTATTTAAGCGGAGTTTTAATATGTAACGGATAGTTTCTCAGTAATAAATCCGAATACAACGAATCAACATTGAACACTATTTTGTATTTCAGATTAAATAGGAGAGATGGCAGGTTTTTATTACAATTTTCTATTTATTAAAACAAGAAAGGCGATCATTTGTTTGTTTACTATTCGTTTATGTAAATCTTCCCTATTGTAGAACTTATTCCTCATCATTTTCAGTTTTAGAAAAAAATATTAAAATGGGCTGTTATTTACTACGGTAATAAAAAAGGCACAGATTTTCATAGTAATTATTAAACCGCAAAACAATCATTTATTATGAGGCCAATCTGGACAGGCGCCATAGGCTTTGGTTTAGTAAATATTCCCGTAAAAATTTACAGCGCCACACAAACAAGCAATCTTGACCTGGACATGCTCGATAAAAAAGATCATGCACATATTAAATACAAGCGTGTAAATGAAAACACGGGTAAAGAAGTGGAGTGGAATAACATCGTAAAAGGCTATAAAATAGACAACGAATATGTGGTGCTGGATGATAAGGATTTTGAAGCGGCGAGCGCCAAAAAAACAAAGACGATTGAGATTTCTGACTTTGTAAAAGAAGAAGAAATCAGCAGCCTTTATTATGAAACGCCCTATTACCTGGAACCGGATAAATCCGGGACGCGGCCTTACGAATTGTTGCTGGAGGCGTTGAAGAAAACAAAAAAAGTGGGCGTCTCTACTTTTGTCATGCGCAACAAAGAAGCACTCGCCATTTTGCGCCCCGATAAAAATGTAATTGTTCTGAATAAAATTAGATTTCAAGAAGAAATAAGAGATCCAAATGAATTAACGATTCCAAAAAATACGGAAGTAAAACCTGCGGAATTAAAAATGGCGATCACCTTAATCGACCAGCTCACCGCCAAGTTTGACATTTCAAAATACAAAGACAATTACAATGATGAATTATTGAAATTAATTGAGGCAAAGGCTAAGGGTAAAACAGTTAAAGCGCCGGAAATGAAAGTAGTTCACAGCAGAACAAAAGATCTGATGGAACAATTGAAAGCAAGCCTTGAAGTAAAACGTAAAAAAGCATCCTGATGGAATTGGAACTTTATAATAAGAAAAGAAATTTTAAAGAAACTTCAGAGCCTTCGGGCAAAGTAAAAAAATCTGTTTCTAAATTGATCTTTGTGGTACAACGCCATAAAGCGTCTCGTCTGCATTATGATTTTAGATTAGAATTGGATGGTGTTTTAAAAAGCTGGGCAGTTCCAAAAGGCCCGTCAATGAACCCAAAAGATAAAAGATTGGCGATGATGGTCGAAGATCATCCATACGATTATAAAGATTTTGAAGGCGTTATTCCGGAAGGAAATTATGGTGCCGGCATTGTTGAAATTTGGGACGAAGGAACTTATGGAGATCTTGAAAATTCTCCTCATGATGTTGCAGAAAAGAAACTTCGTGCCGGGTTAAAGTCCGGCGATTTTAAGTTTCAGTTATTTGGTAAAAAGTTGAAAGGCGAATTTGTTTTGGTAAAATTGAAAGGCAAAGAAGATAACAGTTGGCTTTTGATAAAACATCATGATGAATATGCAGTTGATACCGAGTATAGCAGTGAAGAACACACGGAAAAAAATTCCCCGATAAATAAATGGCTTGCAGAGAATAAGAAGCTTCCGAAAAAAAAACTCTGCTAAAAGTATAGTGAATGATGTGACAAATCCATTGACCATTGTTGCCGACATGGACTTTCATAATTCAAAAAAGGTGTCCGGTTTTATAAAACCAATGCTCGCCAAACAAACCGATGAAGCATTTGATAATAAAGACTGGCTTTTTGAAATAAAATGGGATGGATACCGCGCAATTACTGATAAAAACAAGAAGGATATTTTGCTTTATTCCCGCAATGGGCTTAGCTTTCAACAAACTTATCCGATTGTAGTAGATCAACTAAAAAAGATAAATGCAGAAGCAATCCTGGATGGGGAAATCGTTGTTTTGAATGACGAAGGGAAACCAGATTTTCAATTTCTACAACATTATTCAGAAAATCAAAACCGGCCGATTCAATATTATATTTTTGATTTGCTGGAATTAAACGGCGAGGATAAAACTGCACTTCCGTTAATTGAACGCAAAGCATTATTGCAAAAAATTATTCCTGAAAATCCGGTGATAAAATATTCGGATCATATTCTCGAAAAAGGAAAATCCTTTTTCAGAGTTTCTGAAGAACAAAACCTGGAAGGAATTATGGCGAAAAAGATTGATTCAAAATATTATCCGGGAAAACGAACATCTGATTGGTTAAAAATAAAAAATCATAAAACGGCAGAAGCCATTATCGCCGGATACACGCCACCAGAAGGCTCCCGCAAATATTTTGGCTCTTTAATTCTTGCGCTTAAAAAAGAAAATAAATTTATTTACGCCGGCAATGCAGGCACCGGTTTTAATCAACAATCTCTAAAAGAATTGTATGATCTGTTGCAGCCACTTGTGCAAAATAAATCTCCCTTTTCTGAAAAAATAAAAAATAATTCATCAGCAACTTGGGTAAGGCCGGAAATCATTTGTGAAGTGAAATATTCTGAAGTTACTTCCGATGGAAAATTTCGCCACCCCGTTTTTTTGCATTTAAGAAATGATAAAACAATCGATGAAATAAATATGGAAAATATTGAGACGGATAAACCAGTTGAAAAAAAATCTACTGTGAAGAAAAGTGTTTCAAAAAAGACTTCTTCGAACAAAAAAGAAGCAGCGAAAGACACCGATAAAATTTACACTTTTGGAAAAGATAAAATAAAAGTTACCAATGTTGACAAAGTATATTTTCCGGATGATGGAATTACGAAAGGCGATGTAGTTGATTATTATATTTCTATGGCTGATTATATTCTTCCTTACCTGAAAAGCAGACCAGAATCGCTTTTGAGGCACCCGAATGGAATTAATTCGCAAAGTTTTTTTCAAAAAGATGCGGCAAATAAAACACCTTCTTATGTAAAATGCAAACAGGTTCATTCCGACTCAAATAATAAGGAAATTAATTACATTGTGTGTGATAATATTCAAACGCTTGTTTATTTAAATAACCTTGGTTGTATAGAATTAAATCCGTGGCACTCTACAGTTCGATCATTGGACAATCCGGATTATCTAATGATTGATATTGACCCATCAGGTAAAAATACTTTTGACCAGGTAATTGAAGTTGCACTTGAGGTAAAAAATATTTTGGATAAAGCCGGAGCGAAATCTTTTTGCAAAACTTCCGGTGCATCAGGAATGCATGTGTATGTACCAACAGAAAAAAAATATTCTTATGAGCAGGTAAAAGATTTTACTTATATCGTGTGCATGCTGGTGAATGATGAACTGAAGAGTTTTACCACGCTCGAAAGGAATTTGCAAAAGCGTGGCAACAAACACATTTATCTGGATTATTTGCAAAACAGGCGCGGACAAACGATTTCATCGGTTTATAGTGTTCGTCCAAAACCTGGTGCAACTGTTTCTACACCCTTGTTGTGGGAAGAAGTAAAAAAGGGATTATCGCCCAAACAATTTACGATTTATAATTCTTTGGAAAGAGTAAAAACGGTGGGTGATATTTTTAAAGGTGTTTTAGGAAAAGGGATTGATATAGAACAGTGTTTGAAAAATCTTGCATAAATATTTTAGGATTTACTTTTTGCCAACAAAGAATAAATTGCGGTATCCTCAAATGTGCCGTTGAAAAAAAAGTCTTCTTTGAAATAGGCCTCTTTTGCAAAACCGGTTTTTTCCAAAAGCGAGGCTGATGCAGCGTTCCGTGGGCTAATGTGTGCTTCTATACTGTGTAATTTCATTTTGTCAAAACCATATTCAATTACTTTCAGCAACGCTTCGTTTGCCAGGCCCTTTTTCCAAAATTCCGGCAGCAACATGTAACCTACTTCGGCACGATAATTTTCTTTTATCAAACGCCAGAGGCCCATTGTTCCAATCATTTTTTCCGGAGTTTTTTTTAATGCCATGGCCCACGTAATTCCGATATTATTTTCTAAAGAATTGTTCACCAAATTAAAAAAGACCATTGCTTCATCCATTGAAATGATCGGACTTTTTCCTATAAATTTCATCACGTCTTCATTAGACCGCAAATTAAAAATCTGTTCGGCATCTTCTTTTATTAATCGTCTTAATAAAAGCCTTTCTGTTTTTATTTCCGGAAAGGGATTGAAATTTACTTCGAGCATTGAGTTTGATAATTTTATTTTAAAGTGAAGGTTTTTTTCTGAAAAAATCAAATCTTATTAGACCGGATTTTCCACCTTAAAAAGGAAAAACTGTTTTTTCGCTTTTATACATTAACAAACAAATAAGATGAATTCTTGTTTTTAATAAGCAATTCTTAGCAAAAAAAATTGCTTAAAAATAATTATTTTGATATTTAGAAAAATATCTATCTTACATGTTAAATCCTTTATCAATCCCTGATAAAACTCCTTCCTCTTTAAACACCATAATCTTTAATCAATTTTTTAAAACAAAAATTTTCACAATGAAAAAGTACATTTTAATTTGTATTTCTTTTGTAGTTGCTATTGCAGCCTGCAAAAGCAAAGACGAAACTAAAACCGCCGAAAGTAGTAATGTCCAGTTGCCTTATACGGCGGGATATACCACTGATTTTAACAACCATGTTTCCGATTCAGATTTGTTGGTAGTCTTAAACTCATACAAATACTGGGAAACCGGTGATTTAAAAGGATTGCGCTCCACCATGGGTGATAGCATGTATGTGGACGCCTCTGATGGATTTCGGTTTAAAGGCCTTACTGATTCTTTAATGAAAGACTGGCAAACCATGAGAGACAGCCTGAGTTCTGTAAAAATTACCATGGATGTTTGGCTGAAAAATCATTCAGTAAAAGACAGCAGCAATTATATAAATGTTTGGTACAAAGAAATTGATACTTACAAGTCAGGAAAAGTAGATTCAGCAAATTATGAAGATGATAATGCGGTACAAAACGGAAAGATTGTTTGGTTTTCGTCGCACAAGCAGAAACTAAAACTCTAGTTTAAATTTAAAATCCGTCTGTTATATCAGCAGACGGATTTTTTATTAGTAAACGAATAAATAAAATAATCCATATTCCTTTTTTAGCCTTGCTAATGGTCATGCACTAACCGATCTTGTTTAGAAAATCATTCAGCGTTTGACCACCAGGAATTTGTAGTTTTTTCCTCAAACGATAGCGGCTTATCTCCACGCCACGCACAGAGATATTCATCAATTGGGCGATTTCTTTTGTAGAAAGATTTAGTTTGAGATATGTGCAAACTTTTATATCGGTATTAGAAACGGAAGGATGTTGCGATTTTAATTTTTTTAAGAAATCATTATTCACTTCATTAAAGTGGGAAGCAAACTGCTCCCAGTTTAAACTATTTTGTTCTACATCTTTTAATAGCAACAAGGTCTTTTTTACGTCATGGTTGTTGCCGGTTTTCTTATATAATTTTTGTAGTTCATCTTTTACTTTTACCAAAGCGCTGTCTCTTGCTACCAGGTTCATACTTGCATTAGCCAGTTCCCGGGTTTTAAAATTTACTTCGTTGGCAAGTTTTTCATTCTGAAGCTTGATAATTTCCTTTTCTCTTTTCTCAAGTTTTAACTGGTGCAGTTCTTCCAGTCTTCTTTGTTCCTGCTCAAATTTTGTTTGTTGCAATTTCAACTTTCTTTCCTGCCATTTATATAAAAGATAAAACAGCAGAAAAAAAAGAATAAGATATGAAACGTAAGCCCATACAGTATTATACCACGAAGGATTTACATAAAAAGTGTACGAAATTATTTTGGATTCATGGCCAAGATTGTCATGAGCTTTAACATGAAATACATATTTACCTTCTGGAAGATTGGTGTAATCTTTTTCAGTTTTAGACGACCAATCACTCCATCTGGAATCGTAACCTTTTAACTGGTAACTGTACTCTATATTTTTTTGTAAACCATAATTCGGAGAGCTATATTCAAAATGAAATGAATTAAACCTTTTGGGTAAATGATATATCTGGTTTGGATTTTGTACAAAATTATTTGCCTGGTTAAAATAACCGCCAAAGATCAGGCTGTCTTTCTTCCCAATTGCGTTTACCTGCCCAAGTAAAACTTTGATCTGCAATTCTGTGGCTGCATATTTTACATAATTCAAATGGAAAATTCCTTTTTCGGAAGAGATAAAAACGTTCTCTTTATTGTAGGGATAAATATTTTCAAAACCGGATAATATTTGTCCGGTAAGTTCCGGGAAATAGGTTATTCTAAAAGACTTATCAGAAGAATTTTCTTTAAAAATTACGACACCGATTTTTTTCCCGCTGCAAAACCAAATGTCACCGTCTGCATCTTCTTTTAAGTATCTTATGGGCATTTCATGAAAAACAGGAGCTAAAAAGGATGAAGGTGAAAACCGGTTGGTTGCCGGATTGAATTCATAAACTCCTTTTAAGGTGCCAAAAACGATTCTGTTTTTTATTTTAAAAACATAGTTTTCCAATGGTGAAGGCAATCCGTCTTTTTCGGTAAATAACCGGTATGAAAATTTTTTATTATCGGGAGACAAATGCAGCTTGTAAATTCCACGATAAGGATGTGAAGCCCAAGTCGTGTTGTCGTTATCAATGGCAATGAAACGAAAGGATTCGTATAAGCCATCAATATGACCCCGGTCAATAAAATGATTGTTTTGGTAAGCTAGCATTTTTAACCCGGTATAAGTTCCTACTAAAACGTTTTTTGATGGAACTACGGCTGACATTGGTTCAAAAAGCCACGTTCCCGGGCCTTTGGCTACCGGCACACTTTCTCCATTTTGAATCATAAATGTGCCATCATTGTGCCCGAATAATAAATGCTGGTTCACTTCCTGTAGCTTCCAAACTTCGCCTGCGGAATTTTTTATAAAGGAGAAATCACTTTTATAAAAACTGTAATCTCTGTTTGAGTTGTTGATCGGCGCTGAGTAAACGCCATCAGATGTGCCAATAAATAGTTTATTATTAAAAATGATAGAAGAATATCCTGAAACCTCGTTGGCTTTATTGGGTTTTATAAACTTAATAGCGGAATTGTAGGCGATAAAACTAATTCCATTGTTTAATCCGACCCATAAATTATTATCCATGTCGCGAAAAACACAAAGCACATTGCTGTTTTGCAATCCCTCATAAGTGCCGATTTTTTGAATGATGTTTCCTTTAAAATCCAAAAAAAGGCATCCGGCAGAAGTAGTGCCAGCCACCATTTCAGAAGAATTGATTTTTAAAGAAGTGTAGATTTGATTGGAAGCAATAGCTTTCGGATAGATATTGCAGTGGCTTAATGAATCATTATATAAAAAGAAAAAACCGTGCTTTTTTGTGGTTAATAACAGGCTATCTTCACCAATATGTATGATTCCGGACAGAGCCGCATCACTTAATAACTGATTATTTTTAAAAGGCAGCCACTCCTTATTTTTAAATTCCAGCAATCCTGCTTTTTTATCTTCAGCAAATAATCTTCCATGTGATCTTCCCAGAAATTGCCATTCTTCTTTAGGTAAAAAAACTTTAATAGTATTGTTCTGATATTGAAATATTTTATCTGAAGTTTGGAAAAAAACTGCTTCTTTAAAAACGACAATTTTCCATACGTCTGCAAAATGATTGTATGGTTCCGCAATTTTTGTTTTAAGAGATGTGTATTTTAAAATACCTTTTGAATCAGCAGAAAAATAACCGATCTCGTCCTGCCCTCCCACATAGATCCGGTTTGCACTAATAGACAAGGAACGAACAATTGTTTTGTTCGGAAGCGGATATATTTTCCAATAATTTCCATCAAATGAAATCAAACCTTCATTATTTGCGAAATACATTTTGCCTGTCGAGTCCTGGCTGATATTCCATGTTTGGCTACCGCCGTAGTAATCATCTTTATTGTAATTGATTATTTGCGGAAGCCCTAATGTGTTTTGACCGAAAGAAAAATTAAATATTCCTGAAAATAAAATACCGAAAAAGCAGATAATTTTCATTGAATAAAGATAATAACTTTTATGACGTAGTAATGATGTATTCCTGTTTTAACTTAAAAGGGTTTTGAACTCAATAAAGATGTAGTAGTGATGTAGTACTTTTTATTTGTAAAAGTAATGTTATCTTATATTTGTTCGGCTAAAACAAAATTGGCAAAACTAAATTTTAAAAAAATCTGCGTATGAAAAAAAATCTTCAGCGAATCTCTTTTCTCTTTTGTATTTTGTTTTTTAGTTTAACAACATGGGCACAGAATAAAACAATTACGGGAAAGGTAAGTGATGAAAGCGGGACCCCTATTTTGGCAGCTTCCGTTATTGTTAAAGGAACTAACCAGGGAACGTCTACTGATGTGAATGGCGATTTTACACTTTCAGTTCCTGAAAACGCTAAAATCTTAACCATCAGTTCTACAGGTTTTGTAACCAAAGGAGTTCCTATTGTAGGAAATACAATTTCGGTCTCATTGGTTAGGGCAACTTCAAATCTTGATGAGGTGGTTGTAGTAGGTTATGGTTCTCAAAGGAAATCAAATGTTACCGGCGCAATTTCGGGTGTAAAAGCGGCGGATCTTGAAAAAATACCGGACGGAAGAGTAGAGCAGGCGTTGCAGGGACGTGTTTCGGGGGTTACCGTGATGCAGAATTCAGGCCAGCCTGGTTCTCCTTCAACAATTCAGATCCGCGGCGTAACTACATTTAATAATAACAATCCCTTGTGGGTGGTTGATGGTGTAGTGGTGGATGCAGGCGGTATCGGTTATATAAACCAGTCTGACATTGAATCTATTGAAGTATTGAAAGATGCGGCATCTGCTGCTATATATGGTACACGTGCAGCAGGTGGAGTAATCTTAGTAACTACTAAAAAAGGAAAAGCTGGAAAAACCGTTGTAAGTTATAATGGTTATTATGGAACCTCTGCGCCTGCCAAGGTGCTCGACCTTCTCAATGCTTCTCAATATGCAACACTGAGAAATGAAAGTGCAGTGGCGGCTGGTAAAGACATTGTCTTTACTGATATCGCTTCCTTAGGAAAAGGAACTGATTGGCAAAAGGCGATCTTCAACTATTCTGCTCCGCGCTATTCTCACGAAGTAAGCGTTAGCGGGGGCAGTGAAAAATCAACTTTTTATTTTTCCGCCGGAATTGAAAACCAGGACGGAATTGTTGCTACGGATATTTCGAACTATAATAAAATCAGTATTCGCCTTAACTCAACCCATAAGATCTCCAAAGTTTTCACTTTTGGTCAAACTTTAGGTTACACACATCAAAAGAGCATGGGGCTTGGGAATACCAATAGTGAATTTGGCGGCCCTTTAAGCTCTGCTATCAATTTAGACCCCGTCACACCATTGGTTGTAACAGATGTTGCTTCTCAGCCTAATGCGGTTATTTATGAAAACGCTGATATTATAAAGGATGCGAAAGGCAATCCTTATGGAATTTCTAATTATGTTGGACAGGAAATGACCAATCCTTTGGCTTATATTCAAACCCGATTGGGCGGCTATAACTGGTCTGATGATATTGTGGGAAATGCCTACCTGGAAGCAACTCCAATAAAGGGATTAACGCTGCGTTCTTCTCTTGGAGCTAAAAAGGCATTTTGGGGTAACCAGGGTTTCACTCCAGTTTATTTATTGAGTTCATCCGTTTCAAGTAGTAAAAATAGCTATAGCAAGGGCGAAAACAAGTCATTTAATTGGAACATTGAGAATACCATCACCTATAATAGAACTTTTGGCCAACATGACATTACGGTATTATTGGGAGAAGGTACTTATGTAGAAAATATAGGAGGAAATGCTGGAATGACTTATTTCAATCTTCCGATCAACGATTACAGAGATGCTTCTTTTAAATTTGATGTAGGTCTGGCTAACAGAGACGGATATGCTGGCGATTTTACTGAACATAAAATCTATTCCTTATTCAGTCGTATTAATTATTCTTTTGCAGATAAGTATCTTTTTACTGGTATTATTCGCAACGACGGTTCTACCCGTTTTGGATATAATAAAAAATATGGGAATTTTCCTTCATTTTCAGCAGGATGGAATGTACATAAAGAAAATTTCTGGAAGATGAATGATATAATTAATTCTTTAAAGATCAGGAGCGGTTATGGTGTTGTCGGTAATGATAACAGTGGTGATTTTCAATATCTGGCAAGGGTCGTTGGCGGATATAATTATTCTTTTGGAAATTCAGGAGTTGTAACTACCGGTTATGCTCCGGAAACTTTGGATAATCCGAACCTTCATTGGGAACAAACTGCTTCCGGGGATGTTGGGTTTGATGCAAGAGTGTTGAACGATTTCACTGTAAGTTTTGACTGGTTCAATAAAAAGACTACTGGTATTCTTCGCCAGGTTAGAATTCCGGGGTACGTGGGTGTTTCATCCGACCCATGGGATAATGTGGCCGACATGAAAAATTCCGGAATTGAATTAGAACTGGGTTTTCATAAAAGAATAGGTCAGGTTAATTTGGCTATTAATGCAAATGGTTCCCATATTAAAAATACTGTTACTTATGTATCGGCCGATACAAATTTTATAGGTGGCGGTGCAGGTTTCCAATCTATGGGCACGATTACCAGGATACAGGTGGGAAATTCATTTAATAGTTTCTGGGGCTACAAAACTTTAGGAATCTTTCAAAATGAACAACAGATTCTTGATTATAAAAACAAAAGCGGCGCTCCAATACAACCGGATGCCCGCCCCGGCGATTTTAAATGGGCTGATTTGAACGGCGATGGAAAAATCACAGATGACGACCTGGACAAAACCTTCCTTGGAAGTAATCTTCCAAAGTATACTTTTGGATTTACCGTTAATCTGCAATATAAAGGATTCGATTTCATGGCGTTTGGCCAGGGCGTAGCGGGCAACAAGATATTCCAGGGATTACGTCGCCTTGATATTCTCACATCCAATTACTCCACCAAAGCGCTGGGGCGATGGACAGGAGAGGGCACTTCAAATACTTTTCCACGCCTGACAGATTCTGACCCGAATGGTAATTTCGGCAAGATGTCTGATTTCTATCTTGAAAGTGGGGATTATCTTCGTTTTAAAGTAGTACAGTTCGGCTACACGCTGCCAAACAACTTATTTAAAGGCATTGGGGTTTCAAGATTAAGAGTGTATGTTACCGGCGAAAATCTATTTACAATTACGAAGTACTCTGGTTATGATCCTGAAGTTGGCGGTGGAGTATTCGGCATAGACAAAGGACAATATCCGCAGGCACGCACATTTATGGGTGGAGTTCAACTTTCATTTTAACTTTTAATCTTATTAATATATGAAACATATTCGAATCAATACAGCAATATTGGCAGCCACATTCCTGGTTTTGCTTGGATCATGCAGCAAGGATTATATAACGCTGCAGCCTAAGGGCGAATTCCTTACACAGAATTATTATGCTACCCGTGAGCAGGCTTATTCAGGTCTGGTAGCCGCTTATGATCTATTGCGTAAAAATGCAGGAGGGTTTGAGAACATGATTACCATGATGAATGCAGGCTCGGATGATAATTACGCCGGGGGTGGCGGACCAACTGACGGAGTAGGAATACATGGGTTTTCTGATTTTACCATTAACGCTAATACCATGCCGGCGAGTTTCTGGGGAGATCACTACCAGGGTATTTTCAGGACCAATATTTTATTGAACAAATTACCGGGTACGACCATGGATGCCGCAGAAATGGCAAGGTTTACAGCAGAAGCAAAGGCGTTACGTGCAACCTATTATTTCAATTTGGTAAGAATGTTTAGAAACATTCCGTTAATCCTTGAACCATTAGCTGCCACTGATATTTACAATGTAACGCAGGCTACTCCAGAGGAAGTATATGCCCAGATTGAAAAGGATCTTACAGAAGCCATACCTGATCTTCCGGCTTCCGTGAATTTAGCAACGGAAGCAGGCAGGTTTACCAAAGTGGCTGCCCAAGCGCAGCTTGGTAAAGTTTATCTTTATGAAAATAAGAAACCAGAAGCCGCCGCAATGTTAGCCCAGGTAAATGGAGCTACACCCGGCGAACCAAATCAATATGGTAACAATCTGTTGCCCAATTTTGCTGATCTATGGGTATTCACTAATAAATTTAATGCCGAATCCCTTCTTGAATGCGTTCATACGGATCAATCTAATGCTGACTGGGGATTTTGGGGAAGCAGTGCTGATGAAGGGAATACTGCCGCCCAAATGGTAGGCCCAAGAAGTTATATTAAAAGTGGTCCGGATGCACCTGACATTTATCCGTCAGGTTGGAGTTTCAATGTATGGACACAGAACTTTTATGATGCAATTAAAGATGATCCGCGTTTTTCATCTACTGTACTTGACGTAAAGGCACTTGCCGCAGCAGGGCAATGTTCCTATCTACAAGGCGATCAGAACACCGGTTATTTCTTAAAAAAGTTTATTCCGATGAAGTCTGACATTCGTAAAGGCGGCGGTGCAGTAGAATTGAATTTTCAGCAAAATGATTATATTATTCGTCTCGCCGACACCTATCTTTTAGAAGCTGAAGCGTTGGGTGCTACTGGTGCAAGAGCTCAGGCATTGCTCGATGCAGTTCGCGCAAGGGTCGGTTTAGCATCTGTTCCTGTTTCAATGGATGCGATCAAGAAAGAAAGGAGGCTTGAACTTGCGGGCGAAGGCCATCGTTTCTTTGATCTGGTAAGATGGGGTGATGCGGCTACTAAATTAGCCGACAGAGGCTTTACTGCCGGTAAAAATGAAATCTTCCCGATACCAGCTTCAGAATTACAAGGAACTAAACTTGTTCAAAATCCTAACTATTAAACAAACTACAATGCAGAGAATATATATAATTCTAAATTTTGTTGCTTTACTGGCTCTTACAGTTGGCTGCGAGAAAAAAAATGGTATTGATGATGATCTTTCTTTTTTAAAAACAGCAAAAACCACCAATCCCAATAACATACTTGATATAACCAATGATAATTCCGGAAATGTAACAATTACGCCGACTGCTGAGGGTGCTTCTTCTTTTATTGTAATTTATGGTGATGCTACAGGCGGAGAAGATTCTGCAGTCGTGATGCCAGGCCACAATACTACTCACGCTTATCCGGAAGGTAGTTATACGGTAACAGTCGTTTCAAAAAGCCTTTCGGGTGAGGAAACTACTTCAACTTATCCGTTGCAAGTGACTTATAGGGCACCTGAAAATATCGTGGTAACAACCAGCCAAACAGTACATGACATCAAGGTTAAAGCAAGTGCCCTTTATGCAGCTTCTTACCTGGTTTATTTTGGCGACGCGGATAATGAAACAGGAACTCCTCTGGCTACCGGCGCTGAGCTTACCCATACTTATGCACATGCCGGCGACTATAATGTAAAAGTGGTTGCCTTAAGTGGTGGCGCTGCTAAATCTGAAAGCATCACTCCGGTAACGATCTACAATGCTTTTGGATTACCAATCACTTTTGATGATCCTCATGTTAATGATTTCTTTGGTACATTCGGGACTGGCCAGCAATTTGAAATTGGCGCTGCAAACCCAGACCGGACAGGATTGGATACGAGTGCGAAGGTTGGAAAGTTCACCCGTGGTAAAGAGGGTTGGAGCGGAACTTATAGCCCGCTCGATGCCCCAATTGACATGTCTGTTGGAAAGAAAATAAAGGTTTGGGTTTATAATCCTGATCCCGCAATGATCGGCAAAAAACTAAATGTGGAATTAGAAAATGGTAGTACAATTGCTAACGGTGTTGCGGTATTAAAAGTACCTCTTACAAAATCGGGCGCATGGGAAGAATTGACGTTCGACTATGGCTCAATTCCAGGCATTCCTGCTGATGAAACTTTCTCTCAACTTGTTTTACGTTTTAATGATGCCTATGAAGGCACCGGAACCGGCGGGCAAGGCACTGTTATTTATCTTGACAATTTTAAATTAACCAATTAAAATTAGCTATATGAAACATTTAAAATATTTTTTTTATTCTCTTATTTTATTAACAGCCTTAAATAGCTGTAAGAAAGATGAATACAACATGGGGGTTCTTACTGCTCCAACCGATATTGTGATCAATACGACCATTGTTGGCCAGGATGCGACGCATCCTGATGGAGACGGCTCCGGCGATGTGATCATCAGCCTTTCAGGTAAAAATGTTCTTTCGTATAAAATTGATTACAACGCTAATGATGGGATACAAATGGATTTTTTGTCTAAACCTACGGTAACAAAAAAATACACCAGTTTAGGTGTAAACACTTACAGAATTACTGTTGTAGCTTACGGCGCAGGGGCAAGCGCTACTACTGTTACCAAAGACATCAAATTAAGAAGCGATTTTACACCTGATCCTGAAATTGTTACAGACCTCACAGGAACCGGTTCTAAAAGCTGGAGTGTAAACAAAGATGTTCCCGGCCATATGGGAGTAGGCCCATGGAGTACTTCTTCAGTTACGCCTGAATGGTGGGCTGCGGCAGTAAACGAAAAAGTAAGCTGTTGCAATTGTTTTTATTCAGCCACTTTCACTTTTGCTAAAAATAGCGATGGTACTTATAAACTTACAGTCGCAAGTCCTGATGGGGCATTTACAAAAACAGGCGCATTAGCCGGCGGCCTTCCTGGAATTCCTGCTTCTGGCGATGAGGGATGTTATACTTATGGTGGTGGAACTTCTTCTTTTTCTTTTGTTCCATCCAGTTCAGGAATTGATGCTGCAACACCTTCTACCAAAACCGCTATTCAGTTATCAGGCAATAATACTTACATCGGCTACGGCGCCGTGTTGAAAGAGTATGAAATTCTGGCAATATCTGAAACCAGCCTTTACCTGAGAGTACAGGGTACTGAAACAGGAAATGCCTGGTACTTAAAATTAAAAGCGAATTAAGTTTTGTAATGGAAAAGCCTTTTTGCAACACATGCAAAAAGGCTTTCTTTCTTCTCTACATAAATACAAAACCGTTCGCAACAACGGCTTCACGTCTGCAATTATTAGCTATGAATTTATTTAAAAATAAATATGCTTATTTTATTTTGTTCCTATTAAGTGGGTTTTTGTTTTCTTGTAAAAAGACTTCAGCAGATAAACCGGAAGTGATAGTTCCTTCAGTAAAAGTGGCTGATGCTTCGCAGGTTCGCTCGGCAACTGAAAGCGTGATGCATGTTCAAATTACGTTGAATAAAACAACAACGGTTCCGGTATCGGTAGATTATACATTAAAAGATGGAACTGCCATTGCGGGAAAAGATTATGTAGCAGCATCTGGCTCTGTTACTATCCCTGCCAATAAAACGATGGCTGATTTTACCATTACCATCAAGGGCGACCCGACAAGCACGCGACAAAATAATCTTTCAATCGGAATAGAATTGAGTAACCCAAAAAACTGCACCATTTCTACAGCTTCAGCACAGGCAACCATTATTACAGAGGATGGAGCAAATCTTTCGACTGATACTTCAGGTTATTTCACTCCACTTTCTTATCCAGGCTATTCGCTTAAATGGAGTGATGAATTTTCAGGCGATAAATTGGATCCGAATACGTGGAATTTTGAAACAGGTAACGGCGATAACGGTTGGGGAAATCATGAACTGGAATATTATACAAATAGTCCCAAAAATGTTTTTGTCTCAAATGGTAATTTAATCATAGAAGCACGTAAGGAATCAATCAGTGGGTTTAATTACTCTTCAGCCCGCATGACTACTGAAAATAAAAAGACCTTTACTTTCGGCAGGATTGATATCCGGGCAAAGCTTCCTGTGGCAAAAGGAATGTGGCCCGCTTTGTGGATGCTTGGCTCTAATATTTCCACTGTTTCATGGCCGGCATGTGGCGAAATAGATATAATGGAATTGATTGGTACCAATCCAAATACTACTTACGGCACCCTTCATTGGGGGGCTTCAACGCAAACACATGCTTCAAAAAATGCCGGCTATACATTACCATCGGGCAATTTCTCCCAGCAGTTTCATGTTTTTAGTATTATTTGGGTTAAAGATTCAGTTAAATTCCTGGTTGATGATCATTTATTTTTATTAACTTCAAAAACCGATGTAGGTAGTGCTAATTATCCCTTTAATGATCCGCAGTTTTTTATTTTTAACCTTGCAGTTGGAGGGGATTGGCCAGGTTCGCCGGATAACACAACTACATTTCCTCAAAGAATGTTTGTTGACTATGTAAGAGTTTTCCAATAATTTTTTTAATGTAAAATAAATCTATATTCTCATCATGTTCGCTCAAAAAATATACCTTCATTTTTTGTTCTTTACAGGCATTACTTTGTGCTTTGTTTCCTGTTCTTTGTCCAAAAAAGCGATTGACAATAGTGAATGGAAACTCTCATGGAGTGATGAGTTTAATTATGATGGTTTGCCTGATAGCACTAAATGGACTTATGACGTTGGTGGGAACGGATGGGGCAATAATGAATTGGAATATTATACCAATTCTTCTTTGACAAATGCATCTGTAAATGATGGCACGTTGAAAATAAAAGCGATTCATGAAAATAAAGGCGGCCGCAATTACACTTCTGCAAGATTGTTGACAAAAGGGAAAAAAGAATTTACTTATGGGAAAATTGAAATCCGCGCAAAACTGCCACAAGGAAGAGGTTTGTGGCCTGCCATTTGGATGCTGGGAGCGGATGCGGAAAAAACAGGCTGGCCTGAATGCGGTGAAATTGATATTATGGAACACGTAGGATATGAAAAAGATTCTATCCTTGGAACCATTCATACCAAAGCTTACAATCATGTAATTGGAACACAAAAAAGCAAAAAGACCTACATAGAAAATCCTTACGGACAGTTTCATCTTTATTCTATTGAGTGGACTCCTGAGAAGATTGATTTTTTTCTTGACAATAAATTGTTCAATCATTTTGAAAATGAACATAAAACAGTAGCAGAATGGCCTTTTGATTCACCCTTTTTCTTAATAATGAATATTGCAGTCGGTGGAGGTCTTGGTGGGAAAATGGGAGTTGATGAAAGTGTTTTTCCTGCCACACTTGAAGTAGATTATGTAAGAGTTTATAGCCATCAATAGAAAATTTATTTTTCAAAAAAAACGAATTATGAAGACCCTTGACACTATAACAAGAAGAGGAAAACGTTTTTTTTTATTGGGCGTGTGGGCATTGCTTTTCATAAACTGCAATCATGAAAAGCCAGTGGAGCCGACACCACCAGATCCACCAGTAACTCCGCCTGCAAAAAATGAAGTGGACTTTTGGCTTACCAATGGTGACGAAACGGTAAAACTTCAAAAACAAAATACAATTCTCGCCTTTGGAACCCAGGCCAGTCAATACCCCACAATTACCGTAGATGAAAATACAACCTATCAAACCGTAGATGGTTTCGGCTATACACTAACAGGTGGTAGTGCCGAAGTGATTAATTCACTTGCCGCTTCTCAAAAACAGGCTTTGCTGCAGGAACTCTTTGGCTCTGGTGATAATTCGATCAGCGTAAGTTATTTGCGTATCAGCATAGGTGCTTCAGACTTGAATCAATCGCCATTTACTTATGATGATATGCCTTCGGGGCAAACAGATGAGGATCTTACAAACTTTAGCCTGGCACCGGATATGACGAATGTAATTCCATTGCTCAAAGAAATTTTGGCTATTAATCCAAATATTAAAATTCTGGGTTCGCCCTGGTCTGCGCCTGTTTGGATGAAAGACAATAATAGTTTTGTAGGAGGAAGTTTGCAGCCGAAATATTATGAAGTTTATGCGCAATATTTCGTAAAATACATCCAGGAAATGAAAGCGGCCGGAATAACCATTGATGCCATCACACCACAAAATGAACCGTTGAATCCAGCCAATAATCCAAGCATGTACATGACTGCATTGCAACAGTCAGATTTTATCAAAAACAATTTAGGCCCGGCTTTTAATAAAGCAAACATCACTACTAAAATTATCATCTACGATCATAATTGTGATAAACCGGAGTATCCTATTTCTGTTTTAAATGATGCCGCAGCGAAGACATTTATCAATGGTTCTGCATTCCATCTGTACGCTGGTGATATAAGTGCCTTGTCCACTGTAAACAGCGCCTATCCTGATAAAGCATTATATTTTACCGAGCAATATACTGCCTCAACCGGTAGTTTCGGCGGCGATCTTAAATGGCATTTAAAAAATGTGGTCATTGGTTCAATGCGCAACTGGAGCAGAAATGCGCTTGAATGGAATCTTGCAAATAACGCTTATTTCGGGCCCCATACTGATGGTGGTTGTGATGTATGTAAAGGAGCCATTACGATTCAAAGCAGCAGTTCTTTTACCAGGAATGTAGGCTATTATATTGTAGCGCATATTTCAAAATTTGTACCTCCAGGTTCCATAAGGATTTCCAGTTCCATTACCGGCGATTTAAATAATGTCGGCTTTAAAACTCCCACAGGCAAAAAAGTTTTGGTGGTGGAAAACGACGGCAGTACTAAAAGCACATTTAAAATTAAGTTTAATAATAAATGGGCAACTACTTCTTTAAATGCGGGCAGTGTGGGAACTTATGTGTGGGAATGATTTTTATTTCTTCAAAAAAATAACAGTAAACGAAGAAAAAAGAAAGATTTTAGTTTTCTAAAAATGAAACGTTTTACTATTTTTTTATAGTGAACTGACAAATACTGAAGATATTCGTTTCATGGTTTTTAGATGAATTTTTGGTTGCACATTTGTAATAGTAATCAAAAAAAAATACATAGTGTACAATTTAAAAATTATTATTGCCAGCACCCGTCCTGGAAGAAAAGGGATTTCTGTAGCCAATTGGTTTATTGATTTTGCAAAAAAAGATGATCATTTTAATGTTGAAGTTTTGGATCTTGAAAAGATCAATCTTCCTTTTATAGATGAGCCGAAACATCCGCGCCTTCAGCAATACACGAAAGATCATACAAAAGAATGGAGTAAAACAATTGACTCGGCCGATGCATTTGTTTTTGTAATTCCGGAATACAATTATTCGATGCCACCCGCCTTATCAAATGCGATTGACTTTCTCTATAAAGAATGGAATTACAAACCTGTTGGGCTGGTAAGTTATGGGGGCGTCTCTGGTGGATTAAGAGCAGCGCAAATGAGTAAGTTGCAAATTACTACTGTAAAAATGATGCCCTTAGCGGAAGGAGTGAGTATTCCTTTTTTTGAAAAACACATTGACGAAAATGGTAAATTTATTTCTTATGATGCCGCGGAAAAATCTGCTGAAGTACTTTTGCACGAATTATTAAAATGGACGGAAGCGATGAAGCCAATGCGTGAAAAAAAATAAGGATAAATTTTTTTTACAGTGGTTTAAGAATTCGAAGTATGAAATTGTTTATAAAAAATATGGTTTGTCCGCGTTGCATTATGAGCGTGGAAAATATTTTGAAAGAAAATAAACTTGAACCGACTTCTGTAAAACTTGGTGAAATTGAATTAAAGAAAAATCTTTCAAATAAACAGTTATTGAAGTTTTCTGAAGATCTTCAAAAAGTTGGTTTTGAATTATTGGATGATCAGAAAACACAATTAATAGAGCGCATCAAAACTTTATTGATTCAAAAAGTTCAGGATGGAAATATTGAAGAACATTTCAGTATTCAGAAATTTTTAACCGAAAAAATATTCAAAGATTATTCTTCCATCAGCAAATTATTTTCAGAAGTAGAAGGAATTACGATTGAACAATTTTTTATCCTTCAAAAAATTGAAAAGGTAAAAGAATGGCTTATTTATGATGAACTTTCTTTAAGCCAGATCGCCTTTAATCTTGGCTACAGTAGTTCACAACATCTTTCCAGCCAGTTTAAAAAACTGACCGGAATGACTCCGACAAAATTTAAAACTATTGGTAATTTTCATAGGAAGGCAATTGATAAGTTGGAATATTAAAAAAAAGAATTCTGATTATTTATTCGTTCACTGCCATGTTTATTACTTTCCCAATAAAATATACATCTTCCCCAAAAGGGTATAACACCATCAAAAACATTGATCAGAAATTTGCATCTTAAAGAATTTGAAAAATGATGGATACCGCGGTTAGTGAAAAAACAATTAAAAAATCTTTTTTTGTAACAGGGATGAGCTGCGCTTCATGCGCTGTCAATGTTGAAAGCACCCTGAAAGAAGAGCCGGGAGTGGTAAATGCGGCGGTTAATTATGCAAATTCTTCCGCTTCCGTAGAATATATTCCAGGTGTTGCCGATGTCAATCATTTCAAGCAATCTATTCAATCGTCGGGGTATGATTTGATAATTGAAGAGAATGAAAATTTAGCAGATGAATTGGAAAAGCAAAAAGAAAATTCTTATCAATCGCTGCGAAGGAGAACTATTCTTGCAATAACTTTTTCTGTTCCTCTTGTTTTGATTTCAATGGTGTTTATGAACGTTCCCTACGCAAATTATCTGATGTGGGTGTTGGCTACGCCGGTTGTTATTATTTTTGGAAAACAATTTTTCATCAATGCATGGAAACAGGCCAAGCATCGTTCTGCAAACATGGATACTTTGGTAGCGCTGAGCACCGGAATCGCTTACCTGTTCAGTGTTTTCAACACTTTGTATCCAGAGTTCTGGACAAGCAGAGGTTTAGATGCGCATGTTTATTTTGAAGCGGCTGCTGTTGTTATTGCCTTTATTTTGTTAGGAAAAATGATGGAAGAAAAAGCGAAATCAAATACTTCTTCTTCTATTAAAAAACTCATTGGCTTGCAACCAAAAACGGTAGTTAAAATAAATGGTGATGGATCAGAATCTGTAATAAAGATTTCAGAAGTAAAAGTGGATGATCAGCTTTTAGTAAAGCCCGGTGATAAAATTCCTGTGGATGGAATTATTATTTCAGGAAATTCTTTCGTGAATGAGAGCATGATTTCCGGTGAACCAATTCCGGTTGAAAAAAAGCGTGATGCTAATGTTTTTGCAGGAACGATTAATCAAAAAGGAAGTTTTGTTTTTGAAGCGAAAAAAGTAGGTGCAGACACGTTTTTAGCACACATTATCAAAATGGTTCGGGATGCGCAGGGAAGTAAAGCGCCTGTGCAAAAACTGGCGGATAAAATTGCAGGAATCTTTGTTCCCGTGGTAATTATTATCGCCATTCTTTCTTTTATTGCATGGATAATTTTAGGGGGACAAGATGGTTTGACACATGGGTTGCTGGCGATGATTACAGTGCTTGTGATTGCATGCCCATGCGCGCTTGGTTTGGCAACTCCAACGGCGATCATGGTAGGGGTAGGTCGTGGTGCGGAAAATGGAATTTTGATAAAGGATGCAGAAAGTCTGGAGCAGGCAAAAAATATCAACGCGATTATTTTAGATAAAACAGGAACGATTACCGAAGGCCATCCGGAAGTTGTTGATATTGCCTGGAATAAAGGGAAGAATATTGATGCATTATCTTCTTTGCTCTATGGCATGGAATCCAATTCTGAACATCCTTTGGCAGATGCAATCGTGAAATATTTCCAGTTAAAAAATATTAGCAAACAAAATAGTGAAACCTTTGAAAGTATGACTGGTTCAGGTATTTCATCGGTTTATAAAAATGAAAAATATTTTGCAGGAAGTCATAAACTGATGCAGCAAAACCAAATTTTCATTTCTAGTGATTTCAAAACTAAAACGCAAAGCTGGTTAAAGAATGCGTTTACTGTCATTTGGTTTTCAGATGATAAAAATGCTTTGGCTGCGGTTGCAATTGCAGATAAAATCAAACCGACTTCAAAAGAAGCAATTCAACAAATGCAAGAAATGGGACTGGAAGTTTATATGCTCACCGGCGACAATGAAAAAACCGCCGCAGCGATTGCAGTGAAAGTTGGAATAAAAAATTATAAAGCCGAAACAATGCCTGATGATAAAGCGGCATTTGTAAAACAATTGCAACATCAGGGGAAGAAAGTGGCGATGGTTGGCGATGGAATCAACGATAGCCAGGCGCTGGCACTTTCTGATGTTAGCATAGCGATGGGAAAGGGAACGGATATTGCAATGGATGTGGCAAAAATGACATTGATCTCATCTGATTTGAATCATGTTCCTAAAGCCATTCAATTGTCTAAAAAAACCGTACGGGTGATCAAACAAAATCTTTTTTGGGCGTTTATTTATAACGTTATCGGGATTCCGGTGGCTGCAGGAATTTTATTTCCCATCACCGGTTTTCTTTTAAATCCTATGATTGCAGGAGCTGCAATGGCATTGAGTTCTGTAAGTGTCGTGACCAACAGCTTGAGGCTGAAATTTATGAAATTATAAAAGTAAAACTAAATAAAAATGAAAAAATATCAATTCGAAACAAATATTATGTGCGGTTCATGCATCGCAAAAGTTACTCCCGTTTTAAATGAAACTGTAGGAGAAAATCGATGGCAAATGGATATAAAAGATCCCAAAAGAATATTGACGGTTACTTCAGAAGATGTAAATGAAAGTGAGGTAATAAAAGCTCTTGAAAAAGTTGGATATAAAGCGGAAGGGATAAATTAGCAAATTGCTCTTTTTTTAATGCGAAATAAAAATATTTTCGTTTGTGCGTAACCGTTAGGTAAGAAAAATTAGCCCCAAATAATGAAAACACCCGACAGTAAATCAATAAATATGGAAAATTTTTATTTTCTAATTCAATCACTGAGGAAAAAATGAATCAAACAAGATACCCAAAAGCATTATCATCTTTTTTTAATTCGGTATAATTTATTTTATAAAAATCAAGATTTTTTTTCAGGGCGTTGTAATCTTTTTTATCGCCTAATTCAATTCCAACAAGCGCCGGGCCGGCTTCTTTATTATTTTTCTGAATGTATTCAAAGCGCGTGATGTCATCATTTGGACCAAGCACTTCATTTACAAACTCTTTCAATGCGCCAGGTCTTTGTGCAAAGCGGATAAGAAAATAATGCTTTAATCCTTCATACTGCAATGACCTTTCTTTTATTTCCTGCATTCTGTCAATATCATTATTGCCGCCACTGATAACGCAAACTACATTTTTGCCTTTTATTTTTTTTGCATAATCATCCAAAGCAGATATGGACAAGGCTCCTGCCGGTTCAACGACGATCGCATCTTCATTATACAATTGTAGTATAGTCGTACAAACTTTTCCTTCGGGAACCAGATGCATTTCATTCAAAACATCTTTACAAATAGAATAAGTAATATCGCCGGCACGGCTTACTGACGCACCGTCAACGAAATGCTCTATATCATTTAAAGTAACAGGATGGCCTTCCTTAAATGCTTCTGACATAGAAGGCGCACCTTCAGGTTCGACACCAATAATTTTTGTTGCAGGAGAAAATGTTTTAAAATAAGAACCAACTCCCGAAGCCAAACCGCCACCACCAACAGGAACAAATAAATAATCTACGTGAGTCAAGTCTTCTAATATCTCTAACCCAACAGTGGCTTGCCCTTCAATGATTTTATAATTATCATATGGCGGAATAAAAGTCTTATGATTTTCTTTGGTATATTTTAAAGCAGCTTCCGCACACTCTTCAAACGAATCGCCGACCAATTGTATTTCGACAAAATTTTCGCCAAACATTTTTGTCTGTTTTACTTTTTGTTTTGGAGTAATTACAGGCATGAAAACTACGCCTTGACAACCTAATTTTTTACAAGAGTAGGCAAAACCCTGCGCATGATTTCCGGCGCTGGCACAGACTACGCCCAGTTTTAATTTTTCCTGTGGCAAAGTACTGAGCATGTTGTAAGCGCCGCGAAGCTTATAAGAACGTACAACTTGCAAGTCCTCTCTTTTCAAAAAAATATTGCATTGATATTTTGCTGAAAAGTTTCGGTTAAGAGTAAGCGGGGTGCGGTTTACAATTTTTCTTAATCGCTCCTCAGCATCAGCAACTCCAAGCCCGTCGAAAACAGGAAAATAATTTTCAGATTTCCCATTTGTGTTCATTACGATATTCATTTGGTTCTATTTTTAAAAGTTGCCAACTTTTGAAAGTTGGCAACCTTTAATGATTTTTATTATGCCGGCTCCTGATTCTCAGGCCTCAAGCTTCTTACCGTTTTTCCTGCGCGCCACATTTCACTTTCGCGAAGTTCTTTTAATTCTTCATCTAATTTTTCTCGATAATCCGGTTGTGAATTTGAATTGATTGATAGCGCTGCTTCTTTACCAGCGGCTACGCTTTTGTATAAATCATCAAAGACAGGCAATGTTGCATCACGAAATTTTTTCCACCAGTCCAAAGCGCCACGTTGCGCTGTGGTAGAGCAATTGGCATACATCCAATCCATTCCGTTTTCTGCCACAAGCGGCATTAATGATTGTGTTAATTCTTCGATAGTTTCATTAAAAGCTTCAGAAGGAGAGTGGCCATTTTTGCGAAGCACTTCAAATTGCGCAGCAAAAATTCCTTGTATGGCACCCATTAAAGTTCCGCGCTCGCCGGTAAGATCGCTGTAAACTTCCCTCTTAAAAGTTGTTTCAAATAAATACCCTGAACCGATGGCGATGCCGAGAGAAATCACTCTGTCAAACGCTTTACCGGATGCATCCTGGAAGATGGCATAACTACTATTTAAGCCTCGTCCCTGCAAAAACATCCTTCGTAAAGAAGTTCCCGAACCTTTTGGAGCAACTAAAAAAACATCCACATCTTTTGGAGGAATAATTCCTGTCTGATCGTTATAAGTAATTCCAAAACCGTGAGAAAAATATAAAGCTTTTCCGGGAGTTAAATATTTTTTTACTGTTGGCCACAAGGCAATTTGTGCAGCATCACTCAATAGGTAACAAATGATGGTCCCTTTTTTCAGAGCTTCTTCAATTTCAAATAAAGTTTTTCCTTCTACAAATCCGTCCTGCACTGCTTTATCCCAACTTTTAGAATTTTTTCTTTGACCTACAATTACGTTAATTCCGTTGTCGCGCTGATTCAATGCCTGTCCAGGACCTTGCACGCCATAACCGATTACTGCTACAACTTCATCTTTCAAAATTCCCTGAGCTTTTGATAAGGGAAATTCCTCGCGCGTTACTACGTTTTCTTCTGTACCTGCAAAATTTAATGTCGCCATGATTTTCTTTTAAGATTTAAATTTAATGTTTGTTTTTATTTTTTTTTTATTCGGTTTCGAGGAATTACATTGTAAAAACTTCTTCCTTTTTATCTAAAAATTCATTCTCAATTACTTCTTCTCCCGGTTGCCTTTTTTCAAACTCTTTTACTTTGGAATGGAAACCCTCACTTTCCTTAATAATCGCTACCCGCGCGCTTCTTACGAATTCAATCAAACTATACGGTTCCAGTGCAGCGATTAATTTATCAGTTTCTTCACGATGTCCTGTTGTTTCAAAAACTGTATAATCTTTTCGTATTGCAACCACTCTTGCACCAAACTGATGAAGTAATCTTTCCACTTTTGCTTTTTCTACAATAATGTCGGTGGGCACTTTATACAAAGCCATTTCCTGCCAGATGATCTCTTCATTCGTGTTGTAGTAGGCTTTTAAGACATCTACCTGTTTTTCAATTTGACGAACTAATTTTTTGATAACTTCTTCTGTTTCTTCAATGACAATATTAAAGCGATGGATGCCCGGAACTTCTGACGGAGAAGTGTTCAAATTGTGAATATTTATTTTTCTTCTTGAAAAGATAATGGAAATACGATTAAGGATCCCGATTTGATTTTCCGTGTAAACGGTTATCGTATATTCCTGTTTCCCACTAACGGGAAAAGCAGAATTTGACATATTTGTTGGTTTACTGTTCATGTTTAGACTTTTAATTTTCAGAAAAAATGTTTTAAGACAGACGGATTTCCGCAACGCTGCAACCTTGCGGAACCATCGGAAACACGTTGTGTTCCCTGCCCACCATTACTTCCAGCAGGTAAGCACCGTCATGATCCAACATTTCTTTCAAAGCATTTTTTAATTTATTTCTTTCCAAAACTTTTTGACCAGGGATATGATAGGCTCCGGCCAATGCTACAAAATCTGGACTTTGAATATCTGTAAAAGAATATCTTCTTTCATTAAATAATTCCTGCCATTGACGCACCATTCCAAGGAATTCGTTGTTAAGGATAACAATCTTTACATCCACATTATTCTGCATGATGGTTCCTAATTCCTGCAATGTCATTTGAAATCCGCCATCACCGATTACTGCAATAACTTCTCTTTCCGGGGCGCCGTATTTAGCGCCGATTGCAGCAGGCAAACCAAAGCCCATTGTGCCCAAACCGCCAGAGGTTACATTGCTTCTTGTTTGATTAAATTTTCCATACCGGCAGGCTACCATCTGGTGCTGGCCTACGTCAGAAACAATAATTGCATTTCCCTCAGTTAGTTCGTTCAGCAAATTCATTACTTCACCCATCGTTAATTTTTCTGAAGAAGGGCGCAAATCTTTATTAAAACAAACTTCTGTTTCTTTTTGTTTGTATTCTTCAAATTTTGCCAACCATTCAGGGTATGATTTTCGTGTAAGCAAGTCCGTTAATAAGGGCAAAGTTTCTTTACAATCACCCCAAACGGGAACGGTTGTTTTTACATTTTTATCAATTTCCGAAGGGTCGATATCAAGATGAATAATTTTTGCCTGCTTTGCATATTTATCCAGCCTTCCTGTAACGCGATCGTCGAAACGCATGCCTACAGCAATTAAAACATCGCAATCATTGGTCAAAACATTCGGACCGTAATTTCCATGCATTCCCAACATGCCTACATTCAGCGGATGGTCAGTTGGCAAAGCGCTCAAACCAAGTATGGTCCAGGCTGCGGGAAGTCCGGCCTTTTCGATAAATTCCTTAAATTCTTTTTCTGCCTCCCCAAGAATAACACCCTGACCAAAAATTACAAAAGGTTTTTTTGCTTCATTAATTAATTTCGCAGCTTCTTCAATATATACTTTTCTCACATTTGGCTTCGGACGATAACTACGAACATGCTTGCACGGTACGTAACCTTCGAAATCAAATTTTTGGATTTGCGCATTTTTAGTAATATCGATCAATACAGGGCCCGGTCTTCCGCTTCTTGCGATATAAAAAGCTTTGGTTAAAACTGAAGGAATTTCTGTTGCATCTGTTATCTGGTAATTCCATTTGGTAACAGGAGTTGTAATGTTTACCACATCTGTTTCCTGGAACGCATCTGTACCAAGAAGATGCGCGAAAACCTGCCCGGTGATACAAACCAGAGGAGTGCTGTCAATCATTGCGTCAGCAAGGCCTGTTACCAAATTGGTGGCGCCGGGTCCGCTGGTTGCAAACACAACACCTACTTCACCGGAAGTTCTTGCGAACCCCTGCGCTGCATGAATAGAGCCTTGTTCATGCCGCGTCAGAATGTGCTCGATTTTATCAGGGTAATCATATAGTGCATCATAAATAGGCATGATTGCTCCACCCGGATATCCGAAAACAGTTTTTACTTTTTCAGCAACCAGGATTTCCAGGACGGCCACCGAACCTGAAACATTGGTCGAAGTTTTTGAAGTTAATTTTTTTTCTTCTTTTGTTATTTCCAGAGTTTCCATAACTAAGTTTTTATTTTTTAATCTTTTTGATTTTACATTTTTAAATTCACATCGGTAACGCAGCCTTCTGCTGCGCTGCTCACGCAATGAGCATATTTATATAATATTCCTTTCGTTGCTTTTAATGCAGGTTGCTGCCATTTTCTTCTTCTTTCTGCAATGATTTCATCACTTACTTTCAAATTAATTTTATTGACTGTTATATCAATTTCAATTTCATCATCATCTTCTACAAGTCCTATCAGTCCTCCATTATAAGCTTCCGGCGTGATGTGTCCAACGACAAAACCATGTGTGCCGCCACTGAACCTTCCGTCCGTAATTAAAGCAACACTATTACCGAGCCCTGCACCAATCAACGCAGAAGTAGGTTTCAACATTTCAGGCATCCCAGGTGCACCTTTTGGCCCAACATTTTTTATTACTACCACATCGCCATGCTTTATTTTCCCGGAATTAATTCCCTGAATCAAATCATGTTCACCATCGAAAACTCTTGCCGGTCCCGTAAATTTTTCACCTTCTTTTCCGGTAATTTTTGCTACACTGCCTCCTTCTGCAAGATTGCCATACAAGATTTGTAAATGCCCTGTTTTTTTAATTGGATTTTGTAAAGAATGAATGATATCCTGCTTCTCAAAATCAAGATCAGGTACATTTTCCAAGTTCTCCGCAATGGTTTTCCCGGTGACTGTCAAACAATCACCATGCAACAAATTTTCTTTTAATAAATATTTCATTACTGCAGGAACACCACCATATTGATGCAGATCCTGCATCAAATATTTTCCGCTTGGTTTAAAATCTGCAAGCATCGGAATTTTATCACTGATTTTTTGAAAATCATCCTGCGTCAATTCGATATCAATGCTTTTTGCCATAGCAATCAAATGTAGTACAGCATTGGTTGAGCCGCCCAATACCATCACAATTGTTATCGCATTTTCAAATGCTTTTCGGGTCATGATATCTTTTGGCTTAATATCTTTTTCCAGTAACAATTTAATCGCTTCTCCCGCATGAAGGCATTCATTTTTTTTGTCTTCACTTAATGCAGGATTAGAAGAAGAAAAAGGCAAACTCATACCCATCGCCTCGATTGCTGAAGCCATAGTGTTTGCTGTGTACATGCCTCCACAAGCGCCGGCACCGGGGCATGAATGACGAACAATATTTTTAAAATCTTCCGGAGTAATATCGCCGGCGATTTTGTGTCCCAATGCTTCAAATGCAGAAACAATATTTAAGTCCTGCCCTTTATAATGGCCTGGAGCGATTGTACCGCCGTAAACCATAATAGAAGGACGGTTTAATCTTCCCATTGCGATCAAAGAACCAGGCATGTTTTTATCGCAACCGGGAATTGCAATCAAAGCATCATAATATTGCGCACCACAAACGGACTCAATAGAATCTGCAATGATATCGCGGCTTACAAGCGAATACCGCATACCATCTGTACCGTTTGCCATGCCATCACTCACGCTTATTGTATTAAAAATCAGGCCAATTAGATTGTTTTTATTTACGCCATTTTTTACCATTTGTGCCAGATCATTCAAATGCATATTGCAGGTATTTCCTTCATAACCCATACTCACAATTCCCACCTGTGCTTTTTTAAAATCTTCATCTGTCAGTCCAATACCATAAAGCATTGCTTGTGCTCCGGGCTGTGTTTCGTCCTGCGTAAGAGTTTTACTGTATTTATTTAATTCAGTATTTTTTTTATTATCGTTCATTTGTAAAATTGAAATCTTATTTTTATTTGTTTGTTTACTATAATTCTTAACTATGCTGTTTCTAATTTTCCCTGTTTCTTGTTTTCTTTAACAAGATTTTTATATTCTTTTTGAATAATGCTGCCAAGAGAATCTTTCCATTCTTTTCTAAATTGAATTTTGTCAAGTGAAGCGATTCCAATTACTTCTGCTGCAGTTCCACAAAAAAAAGCACTGTCCGCACCATGGACGTCGGCAAGAGTAATGTTTTGTTCAATTGTATGGATGCCAAGCTGAGCGCAAATTTCGAGAATGGTGGCTCTTGTGATTCCCGGTAAAATATTTCCTGTTTGTGGTGTGTATAAAACATTATTTTTCTCTACAAAAAAATTTGCTCCGGGAGCTTCGGCTACAAAACCTTTCATATCTTTTAAAAGAGCTTCGTCATAACCTTTTGCTTTAGCTTCCTGCGATGCAAGAATAGAATTTACATAATGGCCGGTTGCTTTTGCTTCTATTTTAAAACCTTTTGGATTTGGCCTTTCAAACGAAGATGTCATTACCCTTAATAATTCATCACCAAGAAAAGGCTTCATTTCCCATGCCTCAATTGCAATGAAAGAGTCGGTATTTTGAACGAAACTCATATTTGCGGGGGCATACACCAACGGCCTGATATAGGCGTCCTGCAAATGATTCAATTTCAAAATTTCATAGGTCGCTTTTATTAAAGCATTATTGGTCCAGGTGTAAGGAATATTGAGTGCGTCCGCCGAATTTCTCAGCCGGTCAAAATGTGCATCTTCTTTAAAAATCTCTGTTTTTCCTGATGCTGTTTTATAAGAACGGATTCCTTCAAACACTCCATAGCCATAGTGTAGCGTCTGTCCGTACAAATCAATTTTTGCTTCTGAAGCTTTTACAATTTCTCCGTTCAGAAAAATAAATGTGCTGTCATTGTAATACATAAAAATTATTTTTGAAAAGGGTTTGAAATAAAAAACCCGCTTCTTTTGGAGGCGGGCTATTTGTAAAAAAAATATTTTTTAAATAGTGACTCGACCTCCGTTTAAGGGTATAATAATGACGATGACAGCGATAATAATTACTGAAATATTATGAATGCCATTAAGTATTTTGCCTCTCAACATTGGTGAATATTGTTTGACAAACTTACCATACCCTTTTAAAAAAACAAAGAACTTTTTTCAAAGTTTCCAACCTTCAAAAGATTGGCAACCTTACTTTAAATAATTGTTGCCTGTCCTAAAGCTATATTCCTGATGTTTGAATGTTGCGGTATATCATTGGAAATATAATTGCTCACCAACTCACCAATAGTTGAGGTGAAATAAGAATTTACAGGATCAATATCTTTTGTTACAAAACCATTATTCAATGTCCAACCAACCGCATCTCTGATGGCTTTTGCTTCTTCTGTTAATCCAAAATATTCCATCATCAATGCACCCGATAAAATTGAGCCAACTGGATTTGCAATGTCTTTTCCAGCAGCCTGGGGATAAGAACCGTGAATGGGTTCAAACAAGGCATTTACTTCTCCGATTGATGATGAAGGAAGCAAACCCAATGAGCCGCTTATCACACTTGCTTCGTCACTCAGAATGTCACCAAACATGTTCTCAGTAAGGACTACATCGAATTGCTTTGGATTGATAATGATTTGCATAGACGCATTATCAACATACATATAATCCACTTTTACATCCGGATAATTTTTTGAAATTTCCTGGATATTTTTTCTCCAAAGTCTGGAAGTTTCTAGCACATTTGCTTTATCAATCAGAGTTAGTTTCTTCTTTCTTTTTTGTGCTGCGGCAAAGGCCAGATAAGCAATTCTGCTTATTTCATTATTATTATAGATGCATAGATCCGAAGCTTCTGTTCCTGCTTCATTCAATTCTTTTTTACCGAAATAAATACCACCAGTCAGTTCGCGATAAATAATAAAATCAACGCCAACTAATTGTTTTTCTTTCAAAGGAGAAAGATGGTGCAAAGATTTGTAAGTGGATACCGGACGAATGTTTGCAAACAATTGTAATTCTTTTCTAAGTTTCAGCAATCCCTGTTCAGGCCTCACTTTCAATGAAGGATTGTTGTCGTATTTCGGAAGCCCGATGGCACCCAATAAAACCGCGTCGCTCTTATGACAACTGTCTATTGTTTCCTGTGGCAATGGTTCTCCTGTTTTATCAATCGCCACTGCACCCATGAGGCGATGAGCGAAATTAAATTCATGATGAAATTTTGCACCGACTGCATTTAATACTTTTAAAGTTTCACGGGTCACTTCCGGGCCGATGCCGTCTCCCGGAATAACGGTTATGTTCTTGTTCATTTTTTTTTGCGCACTGCGGATTTATTTTTCTGTTTAAATAATTTGTTTTCGTTAAGCTACAGCAAGTCCTATTTGTTGATTGAGCGAATAAATTTTATGTGCTCCTTTTTCTAATTGCAACACTTTTTCAACGCAATTTGGGATGTTACTTTCATCATGACTTACATAAATTAAAGCTTTGTTTGAGCCGGTACAAACGTGGTCAATCAAAGAAACAAATTGAGCGCTTTGTTTCTCATCAAGGCCCTGACATGGCTCATCCAGAACTAACAATGGCGGATTTTTTACCAAAGCTCTTGCAAGCAAAATCATTCGTTGGAGACCGGCCGAAATTGAATGCAATGGCTTTTTTGACACATGAGAAAGTTGTAAAAAATCCAACCATTGTAGTATGTTGTTGTGATGTGTGGTACTTAATTTTTTAAACAAACCAATTGTGTCAAAATAGCCCGATCCAATCGCATTGAAACAGGAAATATTTTTGTCAAAATAAGCGTGTAATTCAGGAGAAATATATCCTGTTTTTAGTTTGATATCCCAAATGCTTTCGCCACTTCCCCGACGTTTTCCAAACAAGTAAATTTCGTTAGAATAAGCCTGCGGATGATCGCCGGTGATCAGGCTGAGTAATGAAGATTTGCCTACTCCATTTCGCCCTTTCAATAACCATTTTTCCCCCTCTTTTATTTTCCAGTCCAAATTTTTTAAAATAACATGATCACCATAGTTCAAATGAATATTTTTCAGCTCTACTATCGTTTTAAATTGAAAATTTTCGTACGAAACCGGCAGTAATCCTGTATTATAAAATGCTTTTGCTTCTTCTGTACGAATAAATGTTTTTGATCCAAAGTTTTCTTTGCTTTCTCTGTTGGTGTCTCCATGAACCGAAATAAAGTTTTCTTTTTGTCCAAAAAAATGGAATTTTTTGTTTTGAAGAAAACCTATGTGCGTAATAAAATCCGGCACTGGGAATGTCCCGGGAATTAAAATTATTTGTGTTCCTTTTCCAGAAATATCTTCCAGAATTTTATTTAATTTCTTTCTTATTAAAATATCGAGGCCGCTATAAGGATTGTCTAAAATCAGTATCTGCGGCGGATTTATCAATGCTTTTGCTAATTGAAATCTCTTGTGTTCGCCACTTGATAATTGTATAAGTGGAGAATCTTTCAGGTGAAAAATTCCTAAATCTTTTAAAACAGAATTGATGTTATTTGTTTTTTTACTACTCTTAGAAATTATTTTTAATAGTTCATGAAATATTGTGGGCGCATCGCTTGAATCAAAACTATTAAAACGTTGTTGATAATAAAACTCTGAGATGCCCGATAAGTTTTTAAATGAGTAACGTTGCTCTACAAAATTAATTCGTGTAAGCGTGACTGGTATGTTGCTGAAATCAGTAATAATATTCCCTGAAAAATGAATTTTTCCCGCAATTGCTTTTGCTAAAATTGTTTTACCACTTTCTGCATTTCCAAGAATTGCCAGGTGTTGATTTGCAGAAAGAGAAAAAGAAATTCCCTCAAGCACAGTATGGTCTTGTGTTTTCACGACAAGGTCTTTTACTATGATAGATGGTTTTAGCATTTTTCTTTTTTTAAATTTTATGCCAATGTTTTTTCAAAATTGATAATGTCTTCTTTAATGCTCAACAAATAATCAATGTCATCATAACCATTCAGCAAGCACGTTTTCTTATAATTATTAATTTCAAATTTCTCCTCTTCGCCTTTGGCGTCTATAGTGATACTTTGATTTTCCAGATTAACCGAAAGTGTAGAACCGTTTTCGAGAGCGAATATTTTTTGTAAAAATTCGTCACTCACCTGAACCGGTAGCACTCCATTATTCAAGGCATTGTTTTTAAATATATCTGCAAAAAAACTGGATACAACAACATTGAAACCATAATCAAGCAAAGACCATGCTGCATGTTCGCGTGAAGATCCGCAACCAAAATTTTTGCCCGCAACCAAAATAGAACCTTTGTATTCGGGTTTGTTTAAAATGAAATCAGTTTTCGGTTGTGCATCATCGTTATGATAATATCTCCAGTCACGAAAAAGATTTTTTCCAAATCCTTCCCTTGAAGTTGATTTTAAAAACCGTGCAGGAATGATCTGATCAGTATCAATATTCTCTTCAGGAAGAGGAATAAAAGTGCTTTTTATATTTTTTAATGCTTTCATTTTTTAATTTAATAATTCTCTAACATCAGTTACAACTCCTGTAATTGCGGCGGCGGCGGCGGTTAGCGGACTTGCTAATAAAGTTCTTGCACCCGCGCCCTGCCTTCCTTCAAAGTTTCTGTTGCTGGTAGAAATACAATATTCTCCGGCAGGGATTTTATCTTCATTCATTCCCAAACAGGCACTGCAACCAGCCTGGCGGATTTTGAATCCGGCATCAGTAAAAATAACATCAAGGCCTTCGGCCGATAATTGTGATGCCACTTGTTGTGAGCCGGGAACGATCATCACTTTTACATTTTCGTTTTTCTTTTTCCCTTTTATAACGGAGGCGACTAAGCGCAAATCTTCTATTCTTGAATTGGTACAACTTCCGATAAAAACATTTTGAACCGGCATCCCTTTCAAAGATTGCCCTGCCTTCAATCCCATGTATTCCAGTGCTTTTATCAGGTTTTTTCTTTCACCATCATCCGTAATGCTTTCTACCGTTGGCACATTTGAATTGATGGTAATTCCAAGTCCAGGGTTTGTTCCGTAAGTGATCATCGGTTCAATGTCTTCTGCTTTAATATTTATCTCTTTATCAAAAACTGCATCGTTATCAGAATATAATTTTTCCCATTCTTTCAGTTTCTTATCCCATGCAGTGTCTTTTGGAGCAAAGAGCCTGTTCTTCATATAATCAAAAGTAGTCTGATCAGGAGCAATCATTCCACCCCTTGCGCCCATTTCAATACTCATGTTGCAAATGGTCATTCTTGCTTCCATGGAAAGAGAACGAATTGCAGAACCAGCATACTCCACAAAGTAGCCAGTCGCGCCGCTTGCGGAGATTTTTGAAATGATGTAGAGTATGATATCTTTTGAAACGACACCTTTGTTTAATTTGCCCTCAACATTGATGCGCATTACTTTTGGCTTGTTTTGCATAATGCATTGCGAAGCAAAAACCATTTCTACTTCACTGGTTCCAATGCCAAAGGCAACCGATCCAAAAGCACCGTGAGTAGAAGTATGACTGTCGCCACAAACAATTGTCATTCCTGGTTGTGTGATTCCTAATTCAGGTCCGATCACATGCACAATTCCCTGGAAAGGATGGCCTAACCCATATAATTCAACATGATGTTTTTTACAATTGTCCACTAATTTCTGAACTTGTTTCCTGCTCAATTCTTCAACGATTGGAAGATGCTGATTAATTGTGGGGACGTTGTGATCCGCAGTAGCAATGGTTTTCAGCGGTCTAAAAAGCTTTACATCTCTTTTTTCTATTCCTGAAAAAGCCTGCGGACTGGTTACCTCATGAATAAAATGTTTATCAATATATATTACATCGGGCCCGTCAGGTATTGATTTTACCAGATGCTTTTCCCAGATTTTTTCAAATAATGTTTTTTTCATTTTTTTTTTGATGATTAAGTTTTAGCCTTCTGCTAAACGTTCACAATTGATTTCTGATAGCTGCTTGCTAATTCAGAAAGATCTGCATCCTCCACTACTTTTTTATAATCAGCTACTTTTAAAAAACGATCATATAAAATATCTACATCGTTTCTGTAAAATTCATAACCTAATTTTTGAAAACGATATGCCAGCGCGCTGCGGCCGCTTCTTGCAGTCAGAACAATTTTAGAACTGTCTGCGCCAACTTCTTCAGGATTTATGATTTCATAGGTAAGCGTATCTTTTAAAAATCCATCCTGGTGAATGCCGGAAGAATGTGAAAATGCATTGCTGCCAACAATTGCTTTATTCGGTTGCACTGGCATGCGCATGGTATCAGAAACCAGACGGCTCATTGGATTTAACTTTGTTGCATCAATTGATGTTTCAAAATTTAAATGCTTATGCTGCCTAATGATCATTACTACTTCTTCCAATGAAGTGTTTCCGGCTCTTTCGCCCAAACCGTTGATTGTACATTCAATTTGTCGTGCCCCGCTTATTACACCGGAGATTGAATTGGCTGTTGCCAATCCAAGATCATTATGGCAATGACATGAAATGATTGCTTTATCAATATTGCTCACATTATTTTTTAGAAAGGCGATTTTTTCTCCATATTGGTAAGGCAAACAATAACCGGTTGTGTCCGGAATATTTACGGTTGTGGCACCTGCTTTTATCACCGCTTCAATCACTTCTGCCAAATATTCATTGTCAGTTCTTCCTGCATCTTCTGCATAAAATTCGATGTCATCGGTAAAATTTCTTGCCCATTTTACACATTGAACAGCTCTTTTTAAAATGTCTTCACGATTAGAATTAAACTTACTTTTTATGTGAAAATCTGATGTGCCGATTCCCGTGTGAATGCGCGGCCGCTTGGCGTATTTCAAAGCATGAGCCGCGATTTCAATATCTTTTTGAACTGCACGTGATAATGCACAAACAGTGGCGTTGTGAATATTTTTCGAAATTTTTTCTACAGAAGAAAAATCGCCGGGGCTTGAAATAGGAAATCCGGCTTCAATTACATCAACGCCAAGTTCTTCCAATTGCAATGCCAGTTCAATTTTTTCATTCGTATTTAGTTTGCAACCGGGAACCTGTTCGCCATCGCGTAAAGTGGTATCAAAAATTATTATCTTATCCATAGAGTTTTTTTAAAAAACATCATTTCAGTGCCAATGAAACGATCTGTACTCTTTCGAAATTAGAAACTTAATACCGTTGAATCTAATCAATATAACATTGAATTTACACTTCTGAAATGAAGTGCATTTTCGGGGAAGCCTTGTTAACAGTAGGTTTCGGGTCAAATTTATTACGACGCTCAACTAATGTTAAAGTGCATGTTTTAACTATTTTATTAGGATTAAAAATCAAAAAACCGGAAATTTGTCTGTTTACTATCCTGTTATAAATAACTATTTTTTATAAATAAAATTGATTTACAAATTTTTCTACTGATAATTTTTACCTAATACTAATCCTTAAAATGGGAATTAAAGGAATAATAAATTAATTTCATTTTTTCTTTTCTGTTTCATTATTTTATTTGGAAAATAATGTTGCAGAATAAACTTTATCACGATGCCCAACCGCTCTACAGATTCTTTATTTCAATTAATTCATTCTCTGCAAAAATCAGAGAAAAGGAATTTTAAATTATATGTCAAGAGAAATTCTTCTAACAATGATTTGAAAGTGGTTCAATTATTTGATGCGATTGATAAGATGTCTTCTTATGATGAAAATGTTTTGATCAGCAAAACTTCTTCCATTAAAAAACAACAGCTTCCAAATGTAAAAGCGCACCTTTACCGGCAAATTTTAAGCAGCCTAAGGCTGCTTGAAAGCAGCGAAAACATTGACATTCAGCTTCACGAGCAATTGGATTATGCAAGAATACTTTACAACAAAGGCTTATACCATCAGAGTTTGCGTGTGTTGGAAAAAATAAAAGAAACCGCCATTGCCAACAACCAGGTTAACTTTCAAATTGAAGTACTAATTCTAGAGAAAAAAATTGAAACCCTTCACATTACCAGGAGTATGCAGGATCGCGCCGATCAATTATCAACTGACGTGAATACGGCTAATGAACATTTGATAAAACAAACGAAATTTTCCAATCTTGCCTTGCAATTATATAGTTGGTATATCAAAAATGGTTTGGCGCGAAACAAGGATGACGAGACTGAAATAGAAAATTTTTTCCATTCAAACTTAACCAATGAAGCAAGCAATCCTGAAGGCTTTTATGAAAAGCTTTATTACCATCAAAGTTACTGCTGGTATGCATTTATCCGGCAGGATTATCTGATGTATTACCGGCATACTCAAAAATGGGTCAATTTTTTTTTAGATGAACCTGCGATGATACAGATCGAAACAGGAAATTACATAAAAGGACTGCATAATTTATTGAATGCACATTTCACTTTAAGAAATTATTCAGGGTTTGAAAAAACACTTTCGTTGTTGGAAGAATTTAGTAACTCAGATATTGTAAAGCAGAATGATAATAATAAAATTCAGGTTTTTGTATATCTCTATATTGCGAAAATTAATCAACATTTTTTAGAAGGAACTTTCAAAGAGGGCTTGAATATTGTTGGAGAAATTACAAAAGGTTTGGAAGAGTATAATTTGTTTCTTGACCAACACCGCACATTAATTTTTTATTATAAAATTGCTTCCCTTTATTTCGGTGCCGGAGATTTTGATAATGCCATTGAGTACCTGAATAAAATCATCAACTGGAAAGTAAATCTGCGCAACGATTTGCAATGCTATGCCCGCCTTCTGCATTTGATAGCACATTACGAGTTGGGAAACTTTCAATTATTAGAATACCTCATCAAAACGGTTTATCGGTTTATGGCCAAGATGCAAAATTTAAGCTTAGTGGAAGAGGAAGTTTTTAAATTTTTGCGGAAATCCTTCTACTTATCTGCAAGAAAGCTGAAACCGGAATTTGAAAAATTATTAAATACTATCCGCCAGTTTGAGACCAGTAAATTTGAAACCCGCGCATTCGCTTACCTGGATATAATTTCCTGGCTTGAAAGTAAAGTCAGTGAAAAACAGACCTATGAAGTGATCCGTGAAAAATATTTGAGAGGAAGAAAACTTCATTCCCTTAAGGTGTAATCATTCATGCACTGTGTCTCCGATAAAATAATTTATTTTTTTTACCAGTTCGTTGGCATCAAAAGGTTTTGACATAAAATCATCTGCCTTGCAAAATTTTTTTATTTCTTTAAAATTTGTATGGGCAGAAATCATGATAACCGGAATATCTTTCGTTTCCGGAGTTGATTTCAAAATGTTGCAAACATCAATCCCATCAACGCCTGAAAGAAAAACATCAAGCAGAATTAGTTGCGGTGAAAATGATCTTGTTTTTGATAAAACTTCTTCGCCTTTTAAAGTGGTCATTACATTAAAACCATAACGTTTTAGAATGATTTCTACCACCCATAAAATGTCTGTATTATCATCCACAATGAGTACGCGATTCATATTATTTGTTTTAAATAATTAAATAAAAAAGTGGATTTTACTTATCAATTTTATGGATTCATAAGAGATCCTGCCTTAATCTACGGTATCAATTATTAAAAAATAAGATACGGATGAAGCAACTTTTTAAAAGTTTATCCTTCATATAACGTGCCATATTTATGGGAATTAAAAGATGTAGGACTTTTTTGAATGATTTTTTGGGAACCATCAAAAAAGCTGAAAAAATTTGTGTTATTTTATGATTATTTTGCAAAGCTTTTAAAAAAGTAAAATAATTTTTTTTTTGTGTATGAAGCTTTTTCTCCCCATCGTAATAATCCTTGGAAGCTTTACTGCCAATGGCCAAGCCAACCATTCTATGCGCAATTTGAAACATAAAATAAATGGTGTTTTATCAACACAAAAAGGCACTTTCGCGGTCGCTTTCAAAAATCTTTCTACGGGTAAAGAATTGCTGATCAATGAAAAGGAAAATTTTCATGCGGCTAGCACAATGAAAACTCCAGTGATGATTGAAGTTTTCAAACAAGTTTCTGAAGGAAAATTTTCATTAACAGATTCAATTTTAATAAAAAATGAATTTAGAAGTATTGTGGATAGCAGCCTATACAGTCTTGATTCCGCTGATGATAGCGAAACTGAAATTTACAGGCACATTGGCGAAAAAAGAACGCTTTACGATTTGATGTACCAGATGATAATTGCGAGCAGTAATTTATCAACAAATCTGATTATTGATTTGGTAGATGCAAAAAAAGTGACACAGACGATGCGCAAAATGGGTGCAAAAAAAATTATGGTTTTGCGGGGAGTCGAAGACAATAAAGCTTATCAAAAAGGGTTGAACAATACTACAACGGCTCATGATTTGATGTTAATCTTTCAAAAGATTGCTGAAGGCAAAACTGTTGATAAAAAATCATCTGATGAAATGATTAACATTTTATTAAACCAGCAACACAATGAAATCATTCCCGCAGAACTTCCAAAGGGAGTGAAAGTCGCACATAAAACCGGCTCCATTACAGGTGTTCATCATGATTCAGGAATTGTTTTTTTACCAGATGGAAGAAAATATGTTTTGGTTTTGCTTTCAAAAGATCTTCAGGATGAAAATGCGGCAGTTAAAGCAATGGCACAGGTTTCAAGAATTATTTATGATTTTGTAAATCGTTAATTAAAAAAAACTATGGGAGTCTGGCGTCAAATTGGCGAATATTTATGGATTGTAAAAAAGGATCCGAATACTCCAAAATCAAAATGGATCGGCTACATGCATTTCATTAACCGGTTATCCATTTTACTTTTTTTATTGGCAATGATTATTCTTCTTGTAAGGTGGTTAAAAGGGTAGAAATTATTTTTATTTAGGGAATTAACTGTCTTATTTGTTTGTTTAATGCAAAAATAATTTCCTTCGGATGATTTTTTATTCAAATCAAAATTGAATTAGGCGTTCAGTTTAAAAAGTGATGATGTAAATTTATTTTTTAAAATTTTATTAGAATTGTAATGATTAAATATTTTTTTCTCATCTTTTTTGTTTGTATTTCAATAGCCTGTAATTCACAAAATAAATCTTCTTCAAAAAATGATCTTTCAGATTCTGCGCTTCTTGACCTGGTTCAAAAACAAACGATAAAATATTTTTGGGATTTCGCGCATCCTGTAAGCGGCATGTCGCGTGAGAGAAGCAACACCAGTTTTGATTATGGCGACGAGGTGGTAACTACCGGTGGTACTGGGTTTGGTGTGATGGCCCTAATTGTTGGTGTGGAAAGAAAATGGTTACCGAGAGATTCTGTTGCAAGGCACATTTTGAAGATGCTTCGTTTTTTAGATAAGGCCGATTCTTATCATGGAGTTTTTCCTCATTGGATGAATGGAGCAACCGGTAAGACAATAAAATTTAGCCGCAAAGATGATGGCGCCGATCTGGTGGAAACTTCCTTTCTTTTTCAGGGGCTTTTATGTGCAAGAGAATATTTTAATCAAAATAATAAAACTGAAAATGAAATTCGTGGCCGGATCACTTCTCTTTGGAATGAAATTGAGTGGAACTGGTTTACGAAAGGTGGTAAAGATGTTTTGTACTGGCACTGGAGCCCAAATAACGGGTGGGCCATGAACTTTCCATTGCATGGATATAATGAAGCGCTGATCACTTACATTCTTGCTGCTTCGGCAACGCGCTATCCCGTTTCCGCTGATGTGTACCACAAAGGCTGGGCGATGAGTAATTTCTTTTTTAATGGTAAAAAGTTTTTCGGGTATACATTACCGTTAGGCTTCGATTATGGTGGGCCGCTTTTCTTTTCGCATTATTCTTTTTTAGGGCTTGATCCAAGAGGATTGAAAGATCAATATGCGGATTATTGGCAACAAAATCAAAACCACAGTTTGATCAATCGTGCCTGGTGCGTTGAAAATTCAAAACATTTTAAAGGATATGGTGGAAACTGCTGGGGATTAACGGCGAGCGATGATCCAAATGGCTACGATGCTCATTCTCCGACTAATGATAATGGAACCATAACGCCGACTGCCGCACTGTCTTCATTCCCTTATACACCTGAATATTCAATGCAGGCTTTAAAACATTTTTATTATGATTTAGGAAAAAATATTTGGGGCGAATATGGTTTCAAAGATGCTTTTAATGAAAGTAAAAATTGGGTTGCCGATTCTTATCTTGCAATAGACGAAGGGCCGATTGTAGTGATGATAGAAAATTACAGAAGTGGTTTATTTTGGAAATTGTTTATGCAGATTCCGGAAATACAAAATGGACTGAAGAAATTGGGATTTACAAGTTCGCATTTTTAAAAAATGAATCAAAAACCCTAACTCTTTGAATCAGTTTATTATCTTTTATCTTTATCAAAAATAATTCATGAATAAAATTCTTCTGAAAAAATTAAAGTTCTTACTTTTTTTTCTGCTGATCTTTGATTTTGCAAACGCTCAAAACGCTCCTTTTTATTCCGAAATTCAACAATTTAAAGCACAGGACAGCATTCATTTTCCGCCAAAACGTGCGATACTTTTCCTGGGCAGTTCCTCCTTCAGGAAATGGGAAGATGTACAGAAAGATTTTCCTGGTTATAAAATTATCAATCGTGGTTTTGGAGGTTCCACAATTGCTGATGCAATTTATTATGTTGATGAAATTGTTTTCCCTTATCAGCCGAAGCAGGTGGTAATTTATGAAGGTGATAACGATCTTGCTTCTTCCGATAAAATTACTGCTGATTCAGTTTTGAATCGTTTTGAAAGATTATTTTCGACAATAAGAAAACATCTTCCCAATACTTCCATCGCTTTTGTTTCAATAAAACCGAGCCCTAGCCGGCAAAAATTAATTCCTGAAATGAAGAAAGCAAATTCGCTGATTAAAAATTACCTGAAGAATAAAGGGAATACCGCTTTCATTGATGTATACCATAAAATGCTGAACAAAGATGATACTCCCAATAAGAGCCTGTTTATTGAAGATGAGCTTCACATGAACGCAAAAGGGTATGCCATCTGGCAAAAAACGATTCGACCATATTTATTGAAAAAGTAAAAATTTAGGACTATGAAAAAACTAAACAAAAGCCTTTTTGTTTTCTTTATTATTTGTTCGTTTACTGCAAATGCACAATCGAATAAAATGAATGACTTCATCAACACATTGATGAAAAAAATGACGCTGGAAGAAAAGATTGGCCAGTTAAATCTTGTAACTCCCGGCGGTGCGGTTACCGGTTCGGTTGTAAGTAAAGATGTCGATGAAAAAATTCGTAAAGGTGAAGTAGGTGGCTTGTTTGGAATTACCGGCCCTGATAAAATCCGCAGGGCACAGGAGATTGCGGTAACCAATTCGCGCCTTCATATTCCTTTATTGTTTGGCCTTGATGTCATTCACGGACATAGAACGATTTTCCCGATTCCGCTTGGTTTGTCGAGTAGTTGGGATACTGCATTGATCAAAAAAAGCGCAAGAATTGCCGCAAACGAAGCAACAGCTGATGGATTGAACTGGGTATTTTCTCCAATGGTGGATATTGCCCGCGATCCGCGTTGGGGCCGTGTTGCAGAAGGTAACGGAGAAGACCCTTTCCTCGGTTCACAAATTTCAAAAGTAATGGTAGAAGGTTACCAGGGGGATGATCTTTCGAAAGATAATACTGTAATAGCTTGTGTAAAACACTATGCATTGTATGGCGCTGCTGAAGCCGGCAGAGACTACAATACGGTTGATATGAGTAAAGTAAGAATGTACAATGAATATCTTCCTCCTTACAAAGCAGCCGTTGATGCGGGAGTCGGAAGCATTATGACTTCATTCAACACGATTGACGGAATACCGGCTACCGGCAATAAATGGCTTTTGAGCGACCTGCTCCGCAAACAATGGGGATTTAATGGATTGGTTGTAACAGATTATACAGCCATCAGCGAAATGACCAATCATGGAATGGGGGATGATAAAAAAGTGGCACAACTGGCGCTGAATGCGGGAGTAGATATGGACATGGTTAGTGAAGATATTTTAAAATATGCTGCGCAGTTGGTAAAAGAAAAAAAGGTATCGCCGAAAACAATTGATGACGCATGCAGAAGAATCCTCGAAGCGAAATACAAGCTTGGTTTGTTCGATGATCCTTATCGTTATTGCAATGACGAAAGGGCGAAAACGGAGCTAATGAGTGAGGCGAATCTTCAAGTAGCGCGTGAAGTTGCTGCCCGATCATTTGTGTTGCTAAAAAACGATAATAATGTATTGCCTTTGCAGAAGTCTGGAACCGTTGCCTTAATTGGTCCTTTGGCCGATAGTAAAAGAAATATGCTCGGCACCTGGAGCGTTTCAGGCGATCCGGAAAAAAGTGTTACGATCATGCAGGGAATTAAAAATGCGGTAGGCAATAATGTAAATATTTTATTTGCAAAAGGCGCTAACATCAGCGATGATACTGCTTTTATTAAACGTGTAAATGTTTTCGGAGAAGAAATTACTGTAGATAAAAGATCTCCGGAAGAAATGATTAATGAAGCAGTAGAAACTGCAAACAAAGCAGATGCGGTGGTAGCGGTCCTTGGCGAAGCGGCAGATATGACCGGAGAGTCTTCCAGCATGAGTCATATTGGTTTGCAGGAAAGCCAGGAAAATTTATTAAAGGCTTTGGTAAAAACAGGAAAGCCGATTGTACTGGTTTTGATGAACGGAAGGGCAATGACTTTAACCTGGGAAGATGTGCATGTTCCGGCGATTTTGGATACGTGGTTTGGCGGAACAGAAGCTGGAAATGCAGTGGCCGATGTGCTGTTTGGAAATTACAATCCTTCAGGGAAATTAACCGTGAGTTTTCCCCGAAATGTCGGGCAGATTCCCATTTATTATAATCATCTGAATACCGGCAGGCCTTTCCATCCTGGTGATTCCCCAAAATTTAAATCAGATTATCTTGACGTAAATAATGATCCGCTGTATCCTTTCGGTTATGGCTTGAGCTATACCACATTTGATTACAGCGATATTACATTGGATAATAAAACTTTGAACGCGAATGGAAAAATCACTGCTTCAGTGAATGTAACCAACACGGGAAAACTTGCTGGAAAAGAAACTGTACAATTATACATCCGTGACATGGTTGGAAGCATTGCCCGGCCTGTGAAAGAATTAAAAGGGTTTAAGCAAATAACTTTGAAACCAGGTGAATCTCAAAAAGTTTCTTTTACCATTTCTGTTAAGGATCTCAGATTTTACGACAATGATTTAAAATATGTTTATGAACCGGGTAATTTTAAAGTTTTTATTGGAACCAGTAGTAAAGATGTAAAAGAAGCGGATTTTAAATTACTTCCTTAAAGAAGAAATGATAAATAAAATGCCGGCACATTGGGCGCCGGCATTTTTTAATATTAAAAAATCTTAATTATTGACTTTTTTCCTGAAGTATCTTTGCCTTAGAAAAATATTTTCTTTCAAAAAAATGGAGATAATTTATCAGGTTTATAGTAACCGAATAAATCTTTAATTTTTTGCATTTTGATTGTTACCTTACCATTAATTTTTGTTTATAATGCAACTTTTTCCCGTTTCTGATAGCGCTTCCGCACGAGAATTTTTAAAAGTTCCACTGATTATTTATAAAGATGATCCTCATTTTATTCAACCTTTGGATAAGGACATCAATGATGTTTTTGATTCAAAAAAAAATAAAGCATTTCGGTTCGGCGAATGCCAGCGGTGGCTTTTGAAAGATGAAGACGAAAATTTAATCGGTAGGATTGCGGCTTTTGTTTATAAAAAATATAAGAATAAAGGAGATGAGCAAAAGACCGGTGGTATTGGTTTTTTTGAATGCATTGATAATCAAGATGCGGCTGACATTTTGTTTGATGTGAGCAAACATTGGCTCCTGCAACGCGGAATGGAAGCGATGGATGGTTCGATCAATTTTGGTGAACGCGACCGTTGGTGGGGAGTGGTAGTTAAAGGATTTAAACCACCGATTTATTTGATGAATTATAATCTTCCCTATTATCAAAAGTTGTTTGAAAATTATGGATTTAAAAGTTTTTACAACCAGGTTTGTTGGCACATGTTTGTTGATACGCAACTCGATAAAAAATTTATGGAGCAGGCAGAAAAATACAATGCGCTACCTGAATTTTCCGTTGTTCATTTGAGAAAAAACAATTTGAAAAAATTTGCGGACGACTTTTGTGAAGTATATAATAAGGCCTGGTCAAAGCATGAAGGAAACAAACAAATGAATAAAGAAGTGGCTTTCAAAATGTTTAAATCTATGAAGCCTGTGATTGATGAAAAGCTGATCTGGTTTGTGTATCACAACAATGACCCGATTGCTTTCTGGATTAATATTCCAGAACTGAACCAGATCTTTAAACGCTTCCAAGGCAGATTTGGATTGATTGAAAAATTAAGATTTTTATGGTTACGGAGAAAGGGAGTGAACAATAAATTTACCGGAGTTGTATTTGGCGTCATTCCTGAATTCCAGGGAATGGGAATTGATTATTACATGATCGTAGAAGGCGCAAAAGTGATCCAAACGAAAACAAAATACGAGGAACTTGAACTGCAGTGGCAAGGCGATTTTAATCCGCGAATATTAAATATGTCGAAACATATTGGCGCAAAAGAAAGTCGTTTGCTAACGACTTACCGATATCTTTTTGACAGAGGGAAAGAATTTAAAAGGCATCCGGTATTAAATTAAAATATCTCATTTTTCCGCTCTTTCGGATCAAATTCTTCTGAATTATTTCCTTAAATTTGTCTCTTTTCATTATGGATAAATTCATTGTTTCTGCTCGTAAATACCGGCCACAAATTTTCAGTACTGTTATAGGCCAGGCCCATATTACGACTACTTTAAAAAATGCAATTAAAAATAATCAGCTCGCACATGCTTTTCTTTTTTGCGGGCCGCGCGGAGTGGGCAAAACGACGTGCGCCAGGATTTTGGCAAAAACGATTAACTGTGAAAACAGAACTGCTGATGGCGAAGCCTGTAATATTTGTAATTCCTGCGTTTCTTTTGATAATGGAAGTTCACTAAATATTCATGAACTGGATGCAGCGAGTAACAATTCCGTTGATGATATTCGCGCTTTGGTTGATCAGGTTCGCTTTGCGCCACAGGCTGGAAAATATAAAGTTTACATCGTGGATGAAGTCCACATGTTAAGTTCTGCCGCATTCAATGCGTTTCTAAAAACGCTGGAAGAACCGCCGCCATTTGCGATTTTTATTTTGGCTACAACGGAGAAACATAAAATTATTCCAACGATTTTATCTCGTTGCCAGATTTTTGATTTTAAGAGAATTACCAACAGCGATACGGTTGAGCATCTTCAGGAAATTTGTGAAAAAGAAAATATTAAAGCTGATAAGACGGCACTTCATATTATTGCCCAAAAAAGCGAAGGCTGCCTCAGGGATTCATTGAGTATTTTGGATAAGATTGTTAGTTTCACTAATGGCGAATTGACTTATTCCAACACTCTTGAACATTTAAATATTTTGGATGAAGATTATTATTTCCGTTTGATAGAAGCCATGCAAAATCAAAATGCCGGCGATGTTATTTTATTATATGATGAAATAAATCGTAAAGGTTTTGAAGGCGATCTGGTGTTAAACGGATTTGCAGAATTTCTTAGAAATTTATTGGTTAGTAAAGATCCGAAAGTGGCTGTGTTACTCGAAGTTTCAGAAGGATTTAAACAACGGTATTTGGAGACTGCGTCAAAAATAAATGACTCCTGGTTGCTGAGCGCCTTAAATATTTTAAATGAATCTGAAATCAATTATCGTCTTGCAAAAAATAAACGCCTTCATGTAGAACTTACTTTTATAAAACTTTCATATCTTAATCAGGCGCTGGATTTGCTGAATGAAAATGATCAGTTGTCGAAAAAAAAACAGCTTGAAACTATAAGGCCCGTTTCGTTTAAGATAATTTCTCCTGTTGCTGTAAATCCAACAAAAAAGGAACCCACTTTACCCAAAATAAAAAAAACTGCAAGTTCTTTAAAAAATGAAGAAGCGAAATTGACGATAGAAAAAGAAGTATTGAAACCAACTTTGCCAAAGGCCGCAACAGATCATACTTTTGTTGCAGCTAAAATTCCTCAACCAAAATTTACAAAACTTAGTTCTTTAGAAAAGATAAGGGAGAAACTAGCGCTTGAAAATAAGAATAATCATGTGGTAGAATTAAATGAAGAAGAGCTGTATATCGCATGGGGACTATATATTGAGAAATTGCTTGCCAATAATAAAAAGCCAATCGTCTCTAATTTTAAATCGGCAAAATTGAACATCGCGGATGAAAATTGTATTGAAATAATTACTGAAAGTAATCTGCAACAAAAATTTATTGAGGCCGAAAGAGGAGATTTAATTGTGCATCTGCAATCGCATTTTAATAACCGTTATCTTACTTATAAATTATTGGTTGTCGAGAGTGAAAATGAAAATAATCCGAAGGAAGAAGTGCTTAATACCAAACAACAATATTTAAAAATTATCGAAGAATATCCTTTGGTGAAACAGTTGAAAGACCAGTTGGGAATGGAGTTGGATTGGTAGGGCAACAGTAAACAAACAAATTTTTCGAATTCCTGTTTTCAATTATGCGCAGAATCAAAAAATAATTTTACTTCCTTTGCGCAAAAAATCTTATAAATTATGTGGCAGCGCCTTGCGAAGTTTGTTTTAAAAAAGCGGTTACTTCTTTTGATAATCTTATTTGCAACAACGGCTCTGATGGCTTTTTTTGCAAGCAAAATAAAATTGAGTTATGAGTTTTCAAAAGCTATTCCTGTTACTAATTCAAAATACCAGGATTATCTTTCTTTCAAAGAAAAATTTGGTGATGATGGAAATGTTTTGGTGATCGGTGTACAATCAAAAGATTTTTTTCAACAAAAAAATTTTGAAGCGTTTAGTAAATTAAATACTGAACTAAAAAATGTCACTTTTGTAGAAGATGTATTGAGTGTGGCTAATGCCGTTGATCTTTTAAAAGACACGGCTTCACAAAAATTAGATGCGATTCCTGTTTTTCCAAAAAATATAAATTCACAGCAACAAATCGATAGCAGTCTAAAAGTTTTCTATTCGCTTCCTTTTTACAAATCGCTTTTATACAATCCTGCTACCGATGCGTATTTATTGGTTGTCAGAATCAATAAAGATATTCTTAATTCAAAAGGAAGAACAAAAGTGATCAATGATATTATTGATCGGGCGAATGAATATACAGAAACAACAAAAATTCAGACACACATCAGCGGCTTGCCTTTGATTCGCACACAGGTTGCAGACCGGATTGCGCACGAAATGAAGTGGTTTATCATCGGATCGCTTATACTTTCTGCATTGATATTATTGTTAATGTTTCGTTCCGTAAAAACAACACTTTTATCATTGCTGGTTGTAATTACCGGCGTCATCTGGAGCGTTGGCATTATGTATCTTTTTGGTTATAAGATCACTTTATTAACTGCGTTGATTCCCCCGTTGATCGTGGTCATTGGCATTCCGAATTGCATTTATTTCTTAAATAAATATCATTCTACTTATAAGAAAACCGGAAATAAAGAGCAATCATTAATTGATATGGTGAGCAGGATGGGCGTTGTTACACTTTTCTGTAACCTAACAGCTGCAATAGGTTTCGCTGTTTTTGCTTTAACGCACAGTGCCATTTTACAGGAGTTTGGCCAGGTTGCCGGATTGAGCATTATGTTGATTTTTATAATCTCTTTTATTTTACTGCCGGGTGTTTTAAGTTTTATGAAAGCGCCTGAAGAAAGGCAATTGAAATATCTGGATATAGAAATTTTTATCGCTCTTTTATTGAAAATTGAACGTTGGGTTTTTAATCATAAAAAAATCGTGTATGCATGCACGTTAGTTGTGATTATATTTTCTGTCTTCGGAATTTTTCAATTGAGAACAGAAGGTTTTATTGTAGATGATTTACCAAAAACGGATAAGATTTATACCGATCTTAAATTTTTTGAAAATAATTTTAAAGGTGTGATGCCATTAGAAATTGTGATAGATACAAAGAAAAGGAATGGGCTCGTAGGCTCCCGCATTTTACCGGTTTTGGTAAAAATGGATTCGCTTTCTGCTTACATAAAAAAGCAGCCGGAAATGAGCCGTCCACTTTCTATTGCCGAAGGAATAAAGTTTGTAAAGCAAGGATTTTATGAAGGTGATTCTTTAAATTATGCATTGCCAAATTCATTCGACATTGCTTTTATCGGCGATTATCTTCGTCCGCAAAAAGACAGCGGCGCAAAAAATAATCTTTCAAAGTTGTTAACAAGTTTTATTGATACTTCAAGAGAGAATACACGAATGAGTATCAATATGGCGGATGTTGGAACAGAAAAACTTCCGGACATTTTAAATAATTTAAGAAAGAAAACTGATCACATTTTCGACACTTCGAAATATAAAATAACCTTCACCGGCTCTACGGTTACGTTTCTGGAAGGAAGTCGTTATATCATAAATGGATTACAAGAAAGTTTGCTTTGGGCATTTTTATTTATCGCCCTTTGCATGTTGTACTTATTCAAATCTTTGCGCATTTTAATTTGTTCATTAATTCCAAATGTGATCCCTTTAATTGTGACGGCAGGAATTATGGGATGGGCGGGAGTGAGGTTGAAACCTTCAACCGTGTTGATTTTCAGCGTTGCTCTTGGAATTGCAATTGATGTAACGATACGATTTTTGGTAAACTACAAACAGGAACTTCCTTCCAATAATTTCGACATAAAGAGAACCGTTTCCGAAACAATTAATCACACCGGTTTAAGCATTCTTTACACTTCATTGGTTTTAATTGCCGGGTTTATTATTTTTTGTTTCAGTGGTTTTGGCGGCACGCAATCTCTTGGTTGGCTTACATCAATAACTTTGTTTATTGCCACGCTTACCAATCTTATTTTGCTTCCGGTTTTGATGCTTGACACAGCCGGAAGAAAAAAATAAAATGGATTATTTATTTAACAATGATTAACAAAAAAACAAAAAAAGGCCACAATTTCCTGCGGCCGTTTTTTTATTAATTAATTTCTTTTATTCTGGTGTATTGTCTAAGACTAACGGATACTCGAAAGGTTCGCTATAGCCGGGATAAACACCGGAGATTGTAACGTCTGTAGAGTTTCCAATCAGGTTTTTTAAATCATCTAATGTCCTTACTTCTTTTCCATTTACTTTGGTAATGATAAAACCATCACGCATCCTCGTTTGATCATTTAATGCGCCTTCATTTATTTTTCTCACAACTACTCCGCCATTCAATCCGTATTCTTTAGCTTTTTTCGGATCGAGCGTTTCCAGATCGGCGCCGAGCTTGTCAACCATTGTGGTTGGTTTTACAATATCATAATTTCCTGCATCATTTTTCAAAGTTACGTTCACGGTTTTTTCAACTCCATTGCGGCTGACAGTAACGTTTACTTTATCACCTGGTCTGTAATTGCTTAATTGTTCCTGCAATTCTGAAGCAGAATTAATTCCTACATCATTTATTTTACGAATCTGATCGCCAACCTGTATTCCGGCTTGCGCGGCTGCACCATTTTTCACCAAGTTGGTTATATAAATTCCATCTGCAGAAAGTGGAACTTGATTTTTCTGTTTCTGTTCGTCATTCAGCGGGCCGGCATCTACAAACATGGCGCCTAAAAATCCTCTTTGAACACTGCCATATTTAATCAAATCGTTCACAACTTTTTTTACAATATCCACTGGGATTGCATAAGAATAACCGCTGTAATATCCTGTCGGCGAGGCGATGGCAGAATTAATTCCTATCAATTGTCCGCTTGTGTTAATCAAAGCCCCACCACTGTTTCCGGGATTTACTGCTGCATCAGTTTGTAAAAAAGATTCTACTGCCATTTCATGGCCGCCTCTTCTGTCATGATTTAATCCAAGGGCTCTTGCCTTTGCACTGATAATTCCTGCGGTAACAGTTGCGTCTAAATAAAGGGGATAACCAATTGCCAAAACCCACTGTCCGATTTTTGTATCAGCCGAATTGCCATAAAGCATGAAAGGCAAATTTTTTGCATCTACTTTTACCACAGCGAGATCATAAGAAGGATCTGCAGCAATCACTTTTGCAGTATAGGTTTTCATATTGCTCATGGTAACACTCACTTTATCAGCGCCTGCTACCACGTGATTATTAGTGACAATATACCCATCAGCACTAATAATGACGCCGGAACCAAAAGCTCTTTCAGGCAATATTCGCTGACGGCCACCACCTCCACCTTGGCCAAATAACTGGTTCAAAAGGTCATCGCCAAAGAGATCAGAAAAAGGATTTTGCTGTGGCAAATTATTGTTTACGGCTTTTGCATTGGTAAGTGTTTTAATATGCACAACCGTAGGAATGGCAGCAGCAGCGGCTTGCGTAAAATCTACTGGAGCTCCCGCCGGCCCATAACCGCTATCCAAAAATCCTGCATACTTATAATTACTGGGAATGCTGGATTGAAAATTCGGGTTATCGCCATTATTATTGAATTTATTGTAGGCGAAAATAACCGCTAAAGTTGTGAGTGCACTAATGAGCACAGAAAGTAAAATGTTCTTCGTTTTCATTTATAGAAATTTTTATTTGTACTGAATCCATCGTTGATTTGGCAATCTTTTTTTGTAAATTGATTATCAAAATATATGCCCCGGATAAAAGTATAACAAGGACAATCAATATTTTTACCGTTCAATTACCTTTAACAAGAAATTAAAATTGGTTGCTAATTGTGTAAATTTAATTCAGAAAAAGAAAAAATTTTCCTAAGAATCGCTATTAGTTTTGAAAGAAATGTGAAGATTTTTTTTTCAAATTGAAATTCTGCTTAATTGTTTTTTTACTGTAAAAAATATCTCACTTTATTTTAAAGGCTTAATAAAAATTGCATCGTATCAATTCCATCTGCATAATCGAACAGCCCCGGCTCTTGTGATTTACCAAAAGGTACGTGGTTTTCGCCGACAATGCATTGAATGTTTTCACTCTTTTCCAGTTCTTCAAATATATTTTTTTCCTTTTGATAAAAAGAATAATTTAAAACGCTTGCGGGAGAAAAGACGTTATCATTTTTTGAAAGGATAATACTTTCGTTGGTCATATAAAACTGGCTATTCATTATAAAAATGGCAAGATTATAATCATAATTATTCCGGTATTTGGTAATGTCAGCAAAGTAATTGTATTTTTTAAATGCATTTAAAAGCATTTCAAAATTATAATTTTCAGGTACATAAATTTTGCTAACATTGCGGCAGCCCAATCCAAAATAAATATAAACATCATCGGCCAAACAGGTAAGCTGCACAAGGGTTTCATCACCAGATAAAACTGACACTGAAGTTTTGTTGCCCCGGATAATTGATGGATATTTTCCAAAATAATGATGAAAATATCTTGCTGAATTGTTGCTGCCAGTGGCGATATAAGCATCACAATCTTTAAGCATCGGACTTGTTGAAACCGCGGCTGAGACTTTCGGATTCCATTGTTGCAATTTTTCAATTAAATGTTTCAGCAATACATCATCTTTATCAGAAAGTTTGATCATTTGATGATGTCCTGCAATAAATACGGACAAAAAATCGTGAAAGCCAACCAAAGGAATATTTCCAGCCATTACGATACCAATCTTTTGCGGATGAATATTATCGTCAAGATGATAATATTGAACCCACGAGGCCAGTTTATTAGGATCAAGAAAATGAGTAGAAATATTTTTGAAAGAATAATTAATAAATTCTTCTGTGAACCATTTATTTTTTTCAAAGGCTTTTTGTTTCACCACTTTTAGCTCCTCACCATCCTCCATTAAATATTTTCCAAGGTTTACCATTAAGGTAATTCTTTCTGCTAAATTCATTTGGATAAAATTATCTGTTTATATTTGTGCTTATAAAAAGCAGGCAAAATTCGGAAATAATTTTGACGCTTTCTGAACTGCTTAAAACAGAAATAAAATGGCAATAAAAATAACAGATGAATGTATTAATTGCGGTGCCTGTGAACCTGAATGCCCGAACAATGCAATTTATGAAGGTGGCGTAGAATGGGCGCTGGAAGACGGAACAACCGTAAAAGGCGAAGTGGCTTTAATGGATGGAAGCCTGATGGATTCTGCGCAGCGAAACGCACCAATTTCAATGGATACCTATTTTATAGTTCCTGATAAATGTACGGAATGCCAGGGCTTTCATGAAGAGCCTCAATGTGCTGCGGTTTGCCCCGTAGATTGCTGTATTCCTGATGAACTGTATAAGGAAACAGTTGAGGAATTGTTGGCAAAAAAGGATAAATTGCATGTATAATTTTAAGGTGTAATAACCTACAATGCAGGTGATATTTCCTGCTAAATGGCGAGGGTATTGCGAAATACTTTCGCCTTTTTTTAAAAACATCTTTTATGGCAGTTCAAAAAAAAATTTATTTCTATATTTTGCTTTTTGTTTGTCCGCTCTTGTTTTTTTCGTGTGATGAAAAAAAAGCAACAACACAACGATCATCTGTAGACGAAATTTTAAATACGGATATTGCCTTTTCGGATATGAGCCGCCAAATAGGAATGAAAAAAGCATTTTTACAATATATAGATGACAACGACGGAGTTTTACTAAGGCCAGATCATCTGCCGATTGTCGGTGCGGATGCGATAGATTTTTTAAGCCGCTTAAGCGACACTTCGTATACTTTGAGTTGGAAACCAACGAAAGGTGAGATTTCAAAATCAGGAGATTTAGGTTTCACTTATGGAATCTATGAATTAAGGATGAAGGATTCCATTTATAAAGGAACGTACGTAAGTATCTGGAAAAAACAAAATGATGGTTCCTGGAAGTTTGTTCTCGATGCAGGAACGGAAGGGATTGAATAAATTTTTCTTTTTTTAATCCAAACAATCTAAAGCCAAAGAGCTACGGATTGAAAAGTCTATTCAGCAAATTTTTATGGGAAAAGATTAAATGATTTGTAATTCGATTGCAAAAGCAAGTAAAACATACAACCATTTTATTTTATCTTTTTATCTTTGTAATCAGCTTAAAAAATTAATATGGCAAACGCAGTAACGTTACATAGAATTCTTAAAGCAGCTCCCGAAAAAGTATACCGCGCCTTTACTGATCCGAAGGCTATTGCATTTTGGCTTCCGCCTTATGGATTTTTGTGTGTGGTTCATGATATGGATGTACGTGTGGGCGGCAGCTACAAAATGTCGTTTACTAATTTTTCAACAAACAACGGGCACTCTTTTGGCGGAAATTTTTTAGAAATAAAACCCAATGAGTTCATAAAGCATACTGATATATTTGACGATCCAAATCTGACCGGTGAAATGATTACTTCGATTTGGCTCAAAAAAGTTTCTGCCGGCACAGAATTAAAAATCGTTCAGGAAGGAATTCCTTCACTTATTCCAACAGAAATGTGTTATTTGGGTTGGCAAGAATCTTTAGAAAAATTAGCAAAACTGGTTGAACCCGAAATTCCCGATGCTTAATTCTTTTGTGATAAGCTCTGATAAAATTTTTTGATCGTTCTTATGAATTTTGGTTCCTATGTTGAATGTAAAGAGACAATTGCTCGATTTATTTTTATTTAAACCCAAACAGGAACGGAAATATAAAAGTCACAATAATTGTCCATATGACATAAATTGGCAGGTAGAAGGAGATAATTTTCCCGACTCCGGATACATCAGCCTTCTTTAAAACCACTTTAAAAAGTTGTGCAGTTACCAGGAGCAGATTTATTAAAATTAAAACATTACCGCCAAGCACTGCACTGCGATTAGGCGTAATTCCCCATTCCGAAATCCGGAACAAAATAGCAGAAAGTGCAATTCCATTTACAACTACAGTGACAAAAGATAGCAAGAAAAGAATCCAGCCTTCTGCCTGGCTTTTAGTGGTTTTAGATGCTTCAGCAACAGAAAAGAAAATGATGGCCAATACGCCAATTAGTAAGGCATTAAAAATTAATAAAAACTCACGATCGTTATAAGGATCCTTGCCTGAATAAATCATTGCTACCAGATAAATGACCAGCATCACTAACACCAGAGGACTGAATATTTTAGCAATTACCGGTGAAACTTTGCCTACTAATTGCGGATTAGTTTGTGTGAGATAAGTGCCAAAAATTGGAGCAGCAGGCAGTACAAAAATTACAATATTTTCAAAATAAAACTCTTTGATATTAAAACCAATCAATTCAAAAAGCCCAATCGTTATACCAGTCAGAATAGCGCCTGCTATTACAATTAGCGCAGTCATAACCAAAAGATCGCCGTTATACTTTAGAAAGCCAAGCCGCCTTTCAGCGTTATTTGGCACCTCACCAACAAAAGAGAAACCTAACATCGCCCATAGAAATAAAGCCAAATGAATACACGATAAAATGGTGGTATCGCTTTTAGTAATATCAGGAAGAAGATTGATAAAAATTATACCTGCCAGAATAGCTGCGGCTATAAAAGCGATTTTACCTGTTGATAATTTATTCTTCCAGGCAAAGTAAGCGGTTAGCAAAGGGAAAAGGATAAAGCCAATATTTCTGGGATAAAAAAAGTCTTCATTAATAGAAAAGAATGCCGGCAACTTTGCGATAACACCCGCTATCAGGGCGGCAATGATCACAAATAATAATTCCTTGCCTGAGCCCCAGTTAATTTCCTCATTTTCATAATTCAGCCTTTCATTCCAGAAATCGGCAAGCGCATTGCCTTTAACTTCAGGATATAGCGTATTAAATTCACGTTTAAAGTTGGACTTATTTGTCCGGTACATCTTTTCAAGTTGCGTTGGATTTTCAAGTTGAGCAAGTATTTCGTCTTTCATTTGTTTATATTTTAAAATTTTTAGTCAATCTGATGAAGGTTTACTTTAGTGTTTCAATTTTTGTTATTATAAAAGTACTTTGAAATACAAAGTGTAAGCATAAAAAAATATTTCTTTCTTTAAATTATCTTACCCTTTTGATCATTCCTTCCAAAACTTTCAAATGATTTTTGAACTCGCGCTCGCCTAATTTTGTAATTGAATAAGTAGTATTCGTTTTTCTGCCAATAAATCCTTTATGTACTTTAATAAATCCATTTTCCTCAAGTGAAACCAGGTGAGTGGCAAGATTGCCATCCGTAACTTCCAACATGCCTTTCAGATCGTTAAAACTAATCTCTTCATTCACTATGAGCACACTCATCACACCGAGTCTTATACGGTTATCAAATATTTTATTCAAACCTGAAATAGGATTCTTCATTGCATGACTGATTTTTCGTTCCGCTCATACTTATTCCACATTACAAGGCCATACAAAAGGTGTAACACTCCAAAACCTGCAGCCCAGAAATATAATCCATAATCCATTGCCCACAGGTTAATAACACCAAGAACTAGTTGTAAATAACCAAGATAGCGCACTTCTGATAAGGTAAACTTTGAACCATTGATCAAAGCAAGGCCATAAAAGAGGAGGCAGGCAGGTGCTATCAAGCCATATGCTCCCAGATCTGTGATGCGCCAGATAAATAAAGCGCCAACTGCCATTGGGACTGCAACACTGATAATTACTTTTCTGGCGGTAAAACCCCAGATCGGTAGGCCTGTTTTTCTGCTTCGCAACCAGGTAAAAAGAAAAGAGAAAAAAAATGCAGCTATAAAAGTGGTTACCGCTAAAATCAATAAATCAGGATGAAGCTGCAAAAGATTACCATCCGCTGCATGATTTGATTTTGCTACAGATTGGTTTTTGCTTATTCCATAATCATTAAAGTATTTGCCTGCCTGCCATGTAGCAGCCAAAGCGCAAATCCCGGCTGCAATACCGCTCCAGCCGCTCAGACTCACGAAACGGCTGCCCCGGTCCATCATTTGTTTTATTTCTTCTAATGCCCGAATGTGTTCATTTTCTGTAGCCATAAAAAGTGCTTTGGAATACAAAGTAAAATATATTCTTTCATAATTCCTATAGCTTTTGAAAAAATATTTTCAACGGCGAGAAAATTATTGCAGGAAATAACGTGAATTAACAGGAATTAAATTTCTGTACTAAAATCTTTTGAGTTGAAACTAAAGACACCTGCCACTTTTGAGTTGTACTACAAGAGGCTGCTTTGTAAAAGGAAAATATAAATAACGGTTATTTATTTACTGTTTTACCAATTCTTGCACTTGCCAGATTATTTGTAATAGAGTTGGCATTTTCACGATGATAAATGTATGTGCCGGGTTCGGCTTTTATTTTAAAAATGCCTGAGGAGTTTATCCTGGCAAAAAAATCGGCATCGCTACCAAGTGGAATATCAGCAAAGCCTGCAAGTGAAGAGAATAACTCTTTTTTTATAAAAAAGGTACCGCCGACAGAGCAATCATTTAGATGAATCATTTTGCCATAATCAAACCTGTCGGGTACATATTCATTGCCCACTATTCTTATTCCTCCATATAAAAACTCAACTCCCGGATGTGCTTCCAGAATTCTTTTTCTTGATTGAAGATGGCACGGATAATATTCATCATCTGAATCCAGAAAAGTGACATAATTCCCTTTTGATAAATGGACACCCGTATTTTTTGCACCTGAAGCGCCCTGAGATTTCTGCCACTTATATTGTATGTTTTTGTCCGATTTTAAAAAAGGTGCGATGCTGCGTGCCGTATCATCAGTACTTCCATCGTCTATAATAATGGCTTCCCAATCATTTTCAGTTTGCCCTATTAAAGAATTCAGCGCCCTCACAAGAAGCGCGGATCTGTTGTAAGTAGTAATGATCACCGAAAAAAATGGCAGCTTTTGTTTAAATAATCCGTTCTGATTAATTATCATCTCATTGCAAGGTAGAAAGTCATTTTGAAAAATATCGGCTGCAAATTTACATTGAATTTGACAACGGATTTTGCGAATCTGGAAAGAATAGGTGTTAGATAAAATGAATATTTTTGCAGTTGTTATAAATTAAAACTTTTGAAAAAAACAGCTATCATAACAGGCGTTGCAGGCAATCTTGGAAAAGCAGTAACAAAAAGATTTATTGATGAAGGATATTATGTGGTTGGGACAATCCTCAATAAATCGGTCGCGGCTTATTTCCAAAAAAGTTCTTTTGAGGAAGAAACTCTTGATTTATTAGATGAAAAAAACTGTCAAAAATTTGTAGATGATGTTGTCGAAAAACAGGGTGAAATAAACGTAGCCGTTTTGACCGCCGGAGGTTTTACTATGGGAAATATTGATTCAACCACAGTCGCCAATATGTATAAACAATACCAGCTAAACTTTGAAACTGCCTATAATATGGCGAGGCCCATTTTTATTCAAATGATCAAACAAAACAATGGCCGGATTTTTTTAATCGGTTCGCGCGCGGGTTTGGAAACATCCAATTCAAAAGGAACGATCGCATATTCTTTATCTAAATCGCTTATTTTTCGTTTGGCAGAGATAATGAATGCTGAATCGAAGGGAAGCGATGTAGTGACAAGCGTAATCGTTCCAAGCACTATTGACACACCTCAAAACAGAAAATCCATGCCGGAAGCGGATTTTAGCCGTTGGGTAAAACCGGCACAAATTGCTGATACGATACTTTTTTATTCCAGCGATAAAGCCGCTGCTCTCAGAGAGCCGCTGATTAAGATTTACAATAAATCTTAAGCCGGATTTATTTTGTATTAATTCGTAAGTTCATTTCCTTTCAAAAACCTCTAAGGGATTTGTTTATTCTGTGAATTGCTGCCCACAGTAAAAGAACAAATAACAAGGATTTCGATTTTAGTGTGAATAAAGCATCCTGTTATTATTAGAAAGTTAAGAAACACTAAAACAAAATGTATTAAATCTTTAATTTTTACTTTCGCACAATTCTTGCTTGATGAAAAAAAGTAGGAAAATCAAAAAGCAATTCAAAAAAAACATTATGAAAAAAAACATCACATTTACTTTACCTGCAGAGGCAGTGCAGGGCGCTACCGAAGCGTTTTTGCTCGGGGATTTTAATAATTGGAATCCTGAAAATGCACCTAAATTGGAAAAGCAACCGGATGGTTCTTTTAAAACTGCTGCACAACTTGAAGAAGGCAAAACTTATCAATATCGTTTTTTATTAAATGATGGACGTTGGGTAAATGATTATCATGCACAGAATTATGTTCCGGTCTCCGGACTTTATGTTGACAATTGTGTGATAACAGTACCAGAATCAAAATCTCCAGAAAAGAAAAGTGCTTCTGCAAAACCAGCGCCTGCAAATACAAAAGTAGTCAAGGCAGAAACTTCTCATACTCAGGAATCGGGGAAAACGAAAACTGTAAAAAAAGCAGCGTCAAAAACAAAATCTGCAAAGACAGTGGCTCCGAAAGCTAGAAAAATAAAATCTAATGAAGAGAAATCCAAACTGGAAAAGTAGGAATATCCGATAAAGATGAAGAAATTAAAAATAGGATGGGAATAAAAACGTTCCTTTCCTATTCTTGAGGAAAACAATCTACAAAATCTCTATACTTTATCAAAAATCGTCTTCAGGAATAATGTCATCATCAGCTCCTAAACCGTGACTGGAGCCTAAGCTGTAATCATTATTTTCTTCGTCCTCTTCACCAATTTCTTCATTGGCATCATCAAGTTCAGCCCCGGGAATATCAAGGTCGGTGGCGGTTACGTTTTTTTTAAAACTTTCTTCATTGAGAGGAGCGCCGTCATCGTCAGTACTGTCAAGCGCTGCCCTGCGCAGGTTTTCGTCGTCTCCGGGCATATCATTAGCGGCTTTTCTAAGATCATCTTTTTCTGTTTGGGAAACATTTGAATCTTCGCTTTCTTTGATTTCCTCGTCAATATTATCTTCGTAAATATCATCTCCTTCTTCATCAGCAGAAGAAATGGTCGTGTCCGCGAGTTCACCAAGAGGAGCGGGTGTAAAATTTTCCTGGCCAGGAATCTCGTGTACATCCGGAATGGTAACCGCAATCGTTTCTTTTTCCAGTTCTTCCCGATCACGCCGCGAATCAATCTGGTCTGATAATTTGTCTTTTTGGGGATTTATATTGTTTTGGGGCATAATCGTTTTTTATTTTGTACCTGAAAATATAGTGCCAGTAATATGAAAGAGGTTATTTTTCAACGATAAAATAAACTTTATAAAAATCCTAAAATAAAAATGGTAACTTCTTGTTTAGGGAGAAAGAAATTAATTACTTTTGCTAAATAATTTAGCCGTATAAAACTCTAAAAATGGAAATTAACGAATTTAATTCTGCAGTTTATAAAGGCAGTAAAAATTTAAACCCATGGGGGGTACAAAGCGCTAATGCTTCAGGGTTTGGCGCTGCCGCTGATGATTTCATGGAACGCGGCATTGATCTGAATGAGCAATTGATTCGCAATAAACCCGCTACTTTTTTTATGCGTGTACATAGTAACGCCATGCAGAATACCGGCATTTCTCAAGGGGATGTCGTGATTGTTGACCGTTCCCTAAAACCATTAAGCGGAAAAGTAGTTATCGCAAATCTGAATGGAGAAATGCTAATCCGGAGGTTTGAGAAAATCAGCAATAAAGTTCGTTTACTGCCAGAGGCAGATAAGTTGTCCCCGATTGAAATAGATGCTTCCTGTTGCAATTTTTCGATCTGGGGGGTGGTAACCTATGTAATTCATGTGCCATGAATTAAATGAATCAATAAGATGAAAGCAATTGTAGATTGTGATAGTTTTTATTTTTCCTGCGAAAAAGTATTTAAGCCCGAAATTAAACCCAGGCTCATTGAGCTGCATCAACATTAATTTCAGTATGCCCCATGATGTTATAAATTTGCTTCTTCGGGAATATTAAGGAACTGGCGCATGCGTCAGGATTTTTATTTCGCAGAGAATACTTCAAGATGGGAAGAATTGAAAGAAGTGAAATGACTTTTTAAATTATTTAGAATTGTAGGCGTTGCCTAAAAGAAAAACTTTGCAGATGCCGGATAATCCCCGCAAGGAAATGTTGGCAGTAGGGAATTTTTTTATTGCATTTTGCAAAAAAGAATATGCATAATCTGAAACGACAAAACTATTGTTGAGTTCTTTGGTAGCTGCCTGCAGCCTTGCAGCAATATTTACCGGTAATCCCATAGCCGTAAGATTATTGCTGATACCTAACCCTATATTTCCAATGATCACCGTCCCTGCATGCAAGCCAATTCCTACTTCGAAGGAATGATTAAAATAAATCCCCGCATAGGTTTCATTAAAAGCTTTTAAATCTTTTAAAAGCTGTTGCCCGGCAGCGACAGCATTATTTATAGCAATTTTCAAAGAGCAATCTATCCCAAAAACAGCATAGAAGCCATCTCCGGCAGTTTCAATTATTTTTCCGTGTTGAGTTTCAACATTTGTTTTAAAAATATTAAAGAGCCTTCTGATCATGTGAATTACATCAAAGGGAAGATTCTTCTGCATAAACGGAGTAAAATTTCTTATATCGAGAAAGAATAATGCCAGGTCTTTTTCCTCTCCAACCTCGCGGAATGTTTCGTCTTTTTTGACGAGAGGCGAATAGATGGAAACGTCTGTTTTATCGCGGATGATGCGGCGTACAATTACTGAATCGCCGGTAATTTTAGTTTGACAGGCTAACCGAATGCTATCATTAAATCCTAAAATGTTTTTCAGTTTAAGTTCTTTGCTGTTTGGAGTCGTCAAATGATTCTGGCCGTTTAAAATCAATATTCTGCAAGTGGAACATTTAGCATTTCCCCCACATTCGTGAAAATGAGGTATTCCTGCCTTTAAAGAGGATTCAAGAATAGTTTGATCTTCATCTATATTTATTATTTTTTCTCCCTTAAATTCAATTTTGAAACTCATTTTAAAAATTTATTTGGAGCATTTTTTGTTGTATAAATATGCCATCAGTTTATTTATAATTTCTTTTACTTTTATATAGTTTGAGGGTTTCTTTAGGATTAGGTTACATTTTTTTATGAATAAAATTATGTTTTCTTATTCGATCTTTGCCTATCTCAGATTTTTCTGAAATGCTTTTTGTGTTGGAACCACGCACTACAAAAGGTTTGATATGTTTTTAAAAAACTTCTTTTAAATTTTTTTGTTTTTAAGATTTAACCACTTACTTTTGCACTCCCAAAATAAAAGGGGAATAAAAAAAGTTCTTTAAAATGTCTCAAAGAATCAGGATAAAACTTCAATCTTACGACCACAATCTGGTAGATAAATCTGCAGAGAAAATTGTAAAGACAGTGCGCAGTACGGGTGCAGTAGTAACAGGGCCAATTCCTTTACCTACACACAAAAAAATATTTACTGTTTTGCGTTCTCCACACGTAAATAAAAAAGCACGTGAACAGTTCCAGTTGTGTACGCACAAACGTTTGCTGGATATCTATACCAGCAGTTCAAGGACCGTGGATGCACTTTCAAAACTTGATTTACCATCGGGTGTTGACGTTGAGATTAAAGCATAAGTGTTTTCCAAAAGGAAAAACTTAATAGTTCTTATATAAATTGTAACACTCATGTACCGCGTTTGCCGTACCGCTGAGTATAATAAAATAGAAATGAAAAGTATTATTGGAAAAAAGGTTGGAATGACCAGCATTTTCGATAGTAATGGCAGGCAGACCGCCGTGACCATTATTGAAGCGGGTCCGTGCGTAGTTACCCAGAAAAAAACTGTCGAAACCGACGGTTACAACGCAGTCCAGATTGCTTTTGGAGATAAAAAAGAAAAGCATACCCTCCTCTCAGAAAAAAACCACTTTGCCAAAGCAAACACACCGGCAAAAAAATTCGTAAAAGAAATCCGCGATAGCGAAACAGACAAAAATGTTGGCGACACCATTGGAGTTGACATATTTGCCGAAGGCGATAAAATATCTGTCGTTGGCACCTCAAAAGGAAAAGGTTTCCAGGGTGTTGTGAAACGTCATGGATTTCATGGTGTTGGTGAACAATCTCATGGACAGCATGACAGGTCAAGAGCTCCCGGATCTATAGGCGGATCATCTTCCCCTTCAAGGGTATTTAAAGGAATGCGCATGGCAGGCCGCATGGGAAATGATAAAGTACAAATGAAAGGTCTTAAAATCGTAAAGATTTTTCCTGAAAAAAATTATTTATTAATCAGTGGTTCGGTTCCCGGACACAACGGTTCAATCGTTTTAATCCAGAAATAATATGCAAGTAGATATAATAAATATAGAAGGACAAAAAACTGGCAGAACTATTGACTTGCCGGAAGAAATCTTTGGTGCAGAGCCAAACAGCCACGTAATCTGGCTTGCAGTAAAACAATATCTTGCTGCGCAGCGCCAGGGTACACATAAAGTAAAAACCCGCGCAGAAGCACAAGGTTCTTCCAAGAAGCTTCACAAGCAAAAAGGAACCGGCGGCGCACGTAAAGGTAATTTGCGTAATCCTTTGTACAAAGGAGGTGGTACTGTATTTGGACCTAAACCTCATGGCTATGATATCAAAGTGAACCGTAAGGTAAAGGACCTTGCTAAGATCAGCGCGCTAAGCGCAAAAGCAAAAGATAATAAAATAATTATTGTAGAAGATGCTTCTGTAGAAATGGAAAAGCCTGCTACAAAACAATTCCACAAAATGTTTCTTACTATTAATGGAGAAAGCAGGAAATCATTATTCGTAATGCCTGATTATAACGAAAATGTTTATAAAAGTTTTCGGAATGTGCCTTCAATTTGTGGTACTTTATTAAGCGATATTAATACTTATGATATTGTAAACGCAGACTCAGTAGTATTTACAGAAAGCGCTGCAAAAATCTTTGTAGAAGAAAATCAGGAAGAAGCGGAAGCATAAGAAACGTGGTTCAGGAGACGAACAAATAATTAAAATTTTCAAATTAGAATAATGAAATCATCAGATGTTTTAATAAAACCGGTACTTTCAGAAAAGGTAAATCGCTTGTCGGAAAAATACAACCGATACACGTTTATCGTAAACAGGAAGGCAAATAAGCTTGAGATAAAAAAGGCTGTGGAAGAGTTTTATGGCGTTGGTGTGGAAGATGTAAACACTTTGACAACGCCTTCTAAAGTAAAACAACGTAACACAAAAGCTGGGTTACTTACGGGCCGAAAACCTGCAAAAAAGAAAGCAATTGTAACGGTGTCTGAAGGCGATACGATTGACTTGTATGGCAATGTGTAGAAAGTATCAAGAAAGAATTAAGAATTAAGAATTATTAATTATAAAAAGATTGAGGTTTTAGAAAAACCGAAAATCGAAAATCGAAAATCATGGCTTTAAGAAAATACAAACCGACTACCGCAGGAACCCGCTGGAGAATTGGCAATGCCTATTCTGAAGTAACTACAAACGTTCCTGAAAAAAGCCTGGTAGAAATGGTACATCATACAGCAGGCCGCAACGCTCAAGGTCGCAGAAGCATGCGTTACCTTGGAGGTGGCCACAAAAAAATGTATCGTATTGTTGATTTTAAAAGAAATAAAAAAGACATTCCTGCAACTGTCAAAACAATTGAGTACGATCCAAATCGCAGTGCTTTTATCGCTTTGATCAATTTTGTTGATGGTGAAAAAAGATACATTCTTGCTCCACAGGGTTTGCAGGTAGGCGCTACTATTATAAGTGGCGATGCTGTAGCTCCGGAGCTGGGAAATGCATTGCAGTTGAAAAATATGCCTTTGGGTACTGTAGTTCATAATATTGAAATGCAACCCGGGCAAGGTGGAAAATTGGCAAGAAGCGCAGGTTCTTCGGCACAGTTGGCGAACAAAGAAGAAAAATATGCTGTATTGAAAATGCCAAGTGGTGAATTGAGAAAAATATTAATCAATTGTTTTGCAACAGTTGGAGTAGTTTCTAACAGTGATCACAGCCTGGAAAGTAAAGGTAAAGCCGGCAGAAACAGGTGGAAAGGAATAAGGCCAAGAACAAGAGGCGTAGCGATGAACCCGGTTGACCATCCAATGGGTGGAGGTGAAGGAAAAGCATCCGGTGGACATCCACGTAGCAGAACCAATAAATATGCTAAAGGTGAAATTACCCGTACACGTGGCAAAGGTTCAGATAAGATGATCATCCAGAGAAGAAACGGGAAGAAATTGCCAAATAAATAGAAAGTAGAAAGTGGATATCAAAAACAAACATTAAAACCGAACATAAAAAATGGCTCGTTCAATTAAAAAAGGCCCTTATGTAGAAGCAAAGCTGGAAGATAAAGTGCTTGGCATCAACGAAGGAAAATCAAAGAAAGGTGTTATCAAAACATGGTCGCGCAGGTCAACAATCACGCCCGACTTTGTAGGCCACACTTTTGCTGTGCACAACGGTAATAAATTTATTCCCGTTTATGTTACTGAATTTATGGTAGGTCATAAATTAGGTGAATTTGCACCAACAAGAAATTTTAAAGGACACTCAAGTAAAAAGATCGCTTAATACAACAGATTGAAAGTATCAAGTATCAAGTATCAAGAAATTAAATAAATATGGAAGCAGTAGCAAAACTTAATAATTATCCAACATCTCCACGCAAAATGCGTTTGCTGGCCGATTTGATTCGCGGCATGGAAGTAGAAAAGGCTTTGGGAATTTTACAATTTAATCCCAAACATCCTGCTGTACCGATGTATAAATTATTAAAGAGTGCCATTAATAACTGGGAACAGAAAAATACCGATGAAAAAGTAGAAGATGCAGGCCTGGTTGTAAAAACGATTATGGTAGATGGTGGCAGAGTGATCAAAAGAATGCGACCTGCTCCACAAGGCCGTGGATACCGCGTTCGCAAACGTAGTAACCATGTTACTATTGTCGTCGATAGCAAAAACAGCAACACCATTCCAGGGATTAAAAAGCAGAAAGCAAAAGTTGAAGTTGCTCCGGCAGAAGAACAAGCGCCTGTAGCAAAAAAAGAAACAACCAAAAAGCCTGCGGCAAAAAAGGCAGCGCCTAAAAAAGAAACAGTGAAGAAAGAAGCGACAGCTAAAAAAGCAAAACCTTCAGCAGAAAAAGCTGAAAAGGCATCAAAAGACAAAAACACAAATAAATAAAAACCGAATAATGGGTCAAAAAGTAAATCCGATTGGGAACAGGCTGGGAATCATCCGCGGATGGGACAGCAACTGGTTTGCAAATCCAAAAGATTATGGTAAAAAATTGATTGAAGACGACAGGATCAGAACCTACCTGAATGCCCGTATCAACAAAGGCGGGATTTCAAAGATTGTAATTGAACGAACACTGAATAAATTGATTGTAACGATTCATACTTCAAAACCTGGAATTATTATCGGAAAGGGTGGTGGAGAAGTGGACCGCATCAAAGAAGAATTGAAAAAACTGACGGGCAAAGAAGATGTTCAGATAAACATTCTTGAAATACGCCGCCCTGAATTAGACGCAGCAATCGTAGCGGACACCATTGCGAAGCAAATAGAAAATCGTATCAACTATAAAAGAGCAATTAAAATGTCTATCGCTTCTGCTTTGAGAATGGGTGCGGAAGGAATCAAAGTAAGAGTGGGAGGCCGTTTGGGCGGGGCAGAAATTGCCCGTAGTGAAGAAATAAAACAAGGCCGTACTCCACTGCATACTTTGAGAATGGACATTGATTATGCAAGTCTTTTCGCTCAGACAGTTTATGGAAAAATCGGAATAAAAGTGTGGATTTGTAAGGGTGAGGTTTTGGCAAAAAGAGATTTGAATCCAAATATTATTGCAGGTGGTGGAAAGAGTGAGCATGAGCCTCACGGCGGTGAAAGAAGAGGCGGATTTGGAGACAGAAGAGGAGGTGGAGATCGCGGTGATAGAAGAGGTGGTGGTGACAGAAGGGGCGGTGGAAGAAGATAAAAAGGTACGATCGTCAACCGGCCAATAATTAAAGCGCAGTTTAAAAAATATTTAGAATAGTTTATTGCAGCGGCGGTAAACAAACAAATAAACGAAAATTATGTTACAGCCAAAAAGAACGAAGCATAGAAAAATGCAGAAAGGCCGTATGAAGGGCAATACAAAACGCGGAGATACCATTACTTTCGGAAGTTTTGGGTTAAAAGCGCTTGATTCTGTGTGGTTAACCAATAAACAGATCGAATCAGCCAGACAGGCATTAACCCGTCACATGAAGCGTGAAGGAAATGTTTGGATTAGAATTTTCCCGGATAAGCCGATTACCAAAAAGCCAGCGGAAGTGAGGATGGGTAAAGGTAAAGGTAATCCTGAAGGATGGGCAGCAGTCGTACAGCCGGGAAGGATCATTTTTGAAGCGGATGGGGTTCCGATGCAAGTAGCGAAAGAAGCTTTTGAACTGGCAGCACAAAAATTACCTATTCAAACGAAATTTGTAGTGAGCAGGGATTATGTTGCGTAATTAGCTGAAGTCCCGATTAGCTGATGTGCTAATAAAAGGCACAAGATCATATTATAAAATTAAGTCAATGTCAAACAGAAACGATTTCGTAAACAGCCTGAAAACAATGAGTGAGCAGGATCTTATAGCAAGGATTGCTGAGGATGAATTACGGATTAAGAAATTAAAATTTGCTCATGCGGTTTCTCCATTAGAAAACCCGATGACCATCCGCGATGTAAGAAAAGATCTTGCACGTACAAAAACAGAATTAAGAAAAAAACAACTAATGAGCTAATTAGCAGTGCTAATATGCTGATTAAAAAATCAACAAAATGTCCGAAAGAAATTTAAGAAAAGTAAGGACTGGCGTAGTTTCCAGTAACAAAATGGATAAAACGATCACTGTTAAAGTAGAGAGGAAAGTGAAGCATCCGCTCTATGGAAAATTCGTGAAAAAAACTACCGGTTTTCATGCTCATGATGAGAAGAACGAATGTAACATCGGCGATTTGGTTAAAATAATGGAAACCAAACCATTAAGCAAAACAAAACGCTGGAGATTGGTTGAGGTGATTGAGAAAGTAAAATAAGATTTTAAATATAAATAATTGTTTTAAATGCCAAAGGCTTCATGCTAAAGGCTCAAAGGTAAAAAAATGATACAGCAAGAAAGCAGGCTAAATGTAGCAGACAACAGTGGCGCAAAAGAAGTGTTGTGCATCCGTGTATTGGGAAACTCAGGCCAGGATTATGCGCATGTTGGCGATAAAATTGTGGTAACTGTAAAAGATGCCATTCCTGCCGGGGGAATAAAAAAAGGAACAGTGAGCAAAGCAGTTATTGTGCGCACTAAAAACAAACTACGCAGAAAAGATGGTTCTTACATCCGTTTTGATGACAACGCTGTAGTGCTTTTAAATGCGGCAGATGAACCAAGAGGAACGAGGATTTTTGGGCCGGTTGCCCGCGAATTGCGCGACAAGGGTTATATGAAAATCATTTCTCTTGCACCTGAGGTATTGTAATATAAATTGTATCTTTGCACCCCTTTAAAAAAAAGGGTATTTAATAAGTAATTAATCAAGACAATATTTGTCAAAAATGAAGACAAGATTTAAACCGAAGTTCAACATAAAAAAAGGTGATTCAGTGGTAGTGATTACCGGTGATGATAAAGACCTTAAGAAACACCGTAAGGTACTGGAAGTGCTTCCTGAAAAGCAACGCGTACTGGTAGAAGGCGTAAATATCGTTACGAAACACACCAAGCCTTCTGCGCAAAATACGAAAGGTGGAATTATGAAAGTGGAAGCGCCGATTGCCATTTCAAATGTAATGCTTTGGGATGCAAAATCACATTCTCATTCTAAGATCAGCAGAAAAAGAGAAGATGGAAAACTAATCAGAACAGCAAAAAAATCAGGGGAGGTAATTAAATAATGGCTACAGAAAAATATACTCCAAGACTGGAAGAAAAGTACAAGAAGGAAGTAGTACCGGCTTTAATGAAAAAGTTTGCTTACAAAACAGTAATGCAGGCTCCGAAGCTTACAAAAATATGTATTAACCGTGGTGTAAATGGCGCTGTAGCTGATAAGAAACTGATCGATGTGGCTATTGATGAGCTGACAACAATTACGGGGCAGAAAGCGGTTGCAACCATGTCTAAAAAAGATATTTCCAATTTTAAGCTGCGTAAAAACATGCCGATTGGTGCAAAAGTTACTCTGCGCTCTGAAAATATGTATGAATTTTTAGACCGCCTGGTGTCTGTATCACTTCCAAGGGTTCGCGATTTCAAAGGTATCAATGACAAATCTTTTGATGGCCGTGGAAACTATACTTTGGGCGTTACCGAACAAATCATTTTCCCTGAAATTGATATCGATAAAGTGAATAAAATTACCGGCCTTGATATCACATTTGTAACAACAGCAAACACCAACGAAGAAGCATTTGAATTGTTGAAAGAATTGGGGATGCCTTTTAAAAATATTAAAAAATAACTAGCAAATTTTCAAATTAAAAATATGGCTAAAGAGTCAATAAAAGCAAGGCAAAGGAAACGGGTTAAGATGGTGGAAAAATATGCCGAGAAAAGAAAAGCATTAAAAGATGCGGGAGATTACAGAGGATTGGATCTTTTGCCAAAGAACGCATCTCCGGTTCGACTGAAAAACCGTTGCCAGCTTACCGGCCGCCCAAGAGGTTATATGCGCCATTTTGGACTTTCAAGAAACATGTTTCGCGACATGGCTCTTGAAGGGAAAATTCCGGGAGTAAAAAAAGCGAGCTGGTAACACGCTAAATGCTGAAAGCAGAAAGCTGGATATCGCATTGTAGTTAAACAAAAAAATTAAAAGAAAAATAAACAATGGTTACTGATCCTATTGCAGATTATTTAACAAGAATCCGCAACGCACAAATGGCAAGCCACAGAATCGTAGAGATTCCGGCTAGCAATTTAAAAAAGCGTATCACTGAAATTTTATACACTGAAGGGTATATTTTAAAATACAAATTTGAAGATGATGCCAAGCAAGGCGTTATTAAGATAGCTCTTAAATACGATCCTCAATCTAAAATTCCGGCAATTGAAAGCCTTGAAAGAGTGAGCCGTCCAGGATTGCGCACTTATTCAAAGCCACAGGATTTTAAAAGAGTAAAAAACGGATTAGGTATCTCTATTATTTCCACTTCCAAAGGCGTGATGACAGACAAACAAGCGAAAGCCCAGAAGGTTGGCGGAGAAGTATTGTGTAATATTTATTAACATGAATTCTGTTGTTGGAATAATCATCACTTTTTTAGTATTATTCTTTGCGATAAGATACATTTTGAGAAGTTCGAATAAAAAATAATTGAAGTACTGGTTGATAATTAAGCCTTAGTCGTGGCTGAACACTTCCAGAATTAAAAACTAAAATAAAAAACCGGCTATGTCAAGAATTGGAAAAAGTCCTGTAACAATTGCCAAAGGCGTTAATGTTAGTATAGGTGCGGATAATGTAATCACCGTTAAAGGTCCTAAAGGTGAATTGAAACAAGCCATTGACCCTGATATTAAAGTAGAAGTGAAGGATGGTAAAATCGTGTTTGTACGCCCTACAGATCAGATTAGGCACAAAGCGATGCACGGGTTGTATCGTGCACTGGTTCACAATATGGTAGTTGGCGTCACAGATGGTTATACAAAAACGTTGGAATTAGTCGGCGTTGGTTATAAAGCCTCTAATCATGGAAATTTGCTCGATCTTTCTTTAGGATATTCTCACAATATTATTGTTGAAATACCAAAAGAATTAACTGTAGCCACTGCGCAGGAAAAGGGTAAAAATCCAAAAGTGATTTTATCAAGCGTAGATAAACAATTACTTGGTGCAGTAGCAGCAAAGATCCGCAGCTTGCGCAAACCTGAACCTTATAAAGGAAAAGGTGTGAAATTTGAAGGCGAAGTATTAAGAAGAAAAGCTGGTAAGTCTGCAGGTAAATAAGTTGATTTGTGATTTTATGAGTCTGATTTGATGCGGAGTAAATGAAGATATAATGTGGATATAATCAGCTCGTACGGAAATAATAAACAATAATTTTTTCGCCATCCCGATAGCTATCGGCACGGAAATATAAAATAGAATAAAATGAACTCAAAAGTAAGCTCACGTCAGAAGATCAGATACCGCATTCGTAAAAAAATAAGCGGAAGTGCTATAAAACCACGCCTGAGCGTTTTTAGAAGCAATAAAGATATTTATGTTCAACTAATTGACGATGCCAATGGAACAACAATTGCTTCCGCTTCTTCACGTCAGAAAGATATTGCTGCCCAAAAAGGAAATAAAGTAGCAACGAGCAAAATGGTAGGCGAAGCAATCGCGAAAAAATCCCAGGAACTGGGAATTAAAGATGTGGTTTTTGACCGTGGCGGTTATTTATATCATGGCCGAATCAAAGCAGTTGCCGATGGAGCGAGGGAAGGTGGCTTGGTATTTTAAAAAAATGAAAAATTATAAACAGTTATAATGTTGAAATCAAATACACAGAAAATAAAAGGCGGCGAGCTTGAATTGAAAGAAAAAGTGGTATCTATCAACCGCGTGGTAAAAACGACCAAGGGTGGACGGGCATTTAGTTTTTCTGCAATCGTAGTTGTTGGAAATGAAAACGGAGTCGTTGGCCACGGTTTGGGAAAAGCCAAAGAAGTTCAGGAAGCTATTTTGAAGGGAATAGATGATGCAAAAAAGAACCTCATCAGAATTCCACTTTTTAAAGGAACCATTCCTCACGAGCAATGGACTAAAGATGGTGCTGCAAAAGTACTTATTAAACCAGCAGCTGCAGGTACCGGTGTGATAGCGGGAGGGAGCATGAGAGCCGTACTGGAAAGCGCCGGCATTACTGATGTTTTGGCAAAAAACCTTGGTTCTGCCAATCCGCATAATGTGGTGAAGGCTACTGTAAAAGCCTTATCTCTGTTGAGAGAGCCAACTGCGGTTGCAAAGACAAGAAATATTTCTTTAAAGAAAGTTTTTAACGGATAAGTTAATTAAGAATTATGAAAAAGATTAAAATTACACAGGTTAAAAGTGGTATTGACCGTTCGGAACGCCAGAAGCTTACCTTAAAGGCTTTAGGCCTTAATAAGATGAATGCTTCAAAAGAAGTTGAAGCGACGCCACAGATTCTGGGCATGGTAAATAAAGTAAATCATTTGGTAAAAGTAGAAGAACTGGCATAACCGGTTTTTCTTTTTTTTTAATAATCATTCAAAAGCGAGCTCCTGTACATGGGGCGTTAAGTCTAAAAATCGTACAATGCAATTACAAAATTTAAGGCCTGCAAAAGGCGCTACTCACAAAGTAAAAAGGTTAGGTCGCGGAGAGGCTTCCGGTAAAGGCGGAACTTCTACAAAAGGTAATAAAGGCGGACAAAGCCGCGCCGGTTATAAAATCAAAATGGCTCACGAAGGTGGCCAGATGCCTATTCAAAGGAGGATTCCAAAACGTGGCTTTAAGAACAACAATCGAATCGAATATAAAGTTTTTAATTTGGGCCAAATTGATCAGTTGATTGAAAAACATGAGATCAAAGAATTCAACATTGAGAATCTTTATATCAATAATCTTATAGGCCAATTTGATAAGGTGAAGATCCTGGGAAATGGAGTTTTAAAAGCAAAAATTTCTTTCAAAGTAAATGCAGTAAGCCAAAAAGCCAAAGGGGCTATTGAGGCTGCCGGAGGTTCTGTAGAAATAGTAAAATAATTTATTGATATTTGCAAACTGAAATTTTAATTGCAAATAATTAAATCTTGATAATTCTGTGAAGAAATTCATCACAACACTAAAAAACATCTGGACGATCGAAGAATTAAGGAATAAAATTCTGATTACTTTGACGCTCATTTTTGTTTACAGGGTAGGCTCTTTTATTGTTCTTCCCGGAATAGACCCAAATCAACTTTCCAACCTGCAAAATAGTGCGCAGGGCGGCATGCTTGGCCTTCTGGATGCCTTTGTGGGCGGGGCCTTTGCAAAGGCGTCTATTTTTGCATTAGGTATTATGCCATACATTTCTGCATCTATTTTCATGCAGCTGGTAACCGTTTTAGTCCCTCAAATTTCCAAAATTCAAAAAGAAGGCGAAAGTGGCCAGAAAAAAATAAACCAGTGGACGCGTTACCTCACCGTTATCGTTACAGCATTTCAGGCTGCAGCTTATATAGGTTTTCTGGAATCTTCCAGTCAGGGCGCTTTGCTTGAAGCGTACAAACCATTCTTTTGGGTATCAACTGTGTTCTTACTTACATCCGGTACTATGTTTGTAATGTGGCTTGGCGAAAAAATTACCGATAAAGGATTAGGAAATGGTACTTCACTAATTATCATGATTGGAATTCTGGCTCGTCTTCCACAATCATTCATGCAGGAATTCACTGCAAAACAAACTCATGGTGGTGGTGGCTTATTAATATTTTTGATTGAAATCGCTGCATTTATTGCTGTTATTCTAGGGTTGATTGTGTTAGTACAAGGTGTAAGAAAAGTACCGGTAAATTATGCTAAACAAATTGTTGGAAACAGGCAGTTTGGCGGGGCAAGACAATTTCTTCCTTTGAAAGTAAATGCTGCCGGTGTGATGCCAATCATCTTTGCACAGGCGATTATGTTTTTGCCAACTATTTTTGCCGGTTTTCAAACCACCGGGAAAAACTGGGCTACTTATTTTACTGATCCGACCAATGGAGTTTATATGTTGGTGTATGGTTTTATGACGATTGGATTTACATTTGTTTATACTTCCCTTATTTTCAATCCGAAACAAATGTCGGACGACTTGAAACGCAATAATGGATTTATTCCTGGTGTAAAACCGGGCCAGCCAACTACTGATTATATCGGAACCATAATGGATAGAATTACTTTGCCGGGTTCAATTTTGCTGGCCGTTGTTGGTATTCTTCCAGGCGTTATGGAATTGTTGGGTGTTACACAAGGCTTCGCAACTTTCTACGGAGGTACTTCGTTACTGATTATGGTGGCTGTTGTATTGGACACATTGCAACAAATTGAAACACAATTATTGATGCGTCAATATGATGGCTTAATGAGTGGGGGTCGCATCCAGGGAAGAACTGCAGCGCCGGGTATTACAGGAGGAATTTAAAACTCTGTTTATTCAAATAATTTTCAAACCCTGGCCACATTATGCCAGGGTTTTTTAAATCTATAAAAAATGATTATTTATAAATCGAATGGAGAAGTAGAGTTAATCAGGCAAAGTTGCCAATTGGCAAACGATAGTATTGCTTATGTTACCGCTTTGATAAGACCAGGAATTTCTACTATGGAACTTAATGATAAAGCTGACGAATTTATAAGAGATCACGGTGGAATTCCCAATTTTTTAAACTATCACGAATATCCTTATGCATGTTGTATTTCTGTAAATGATGCAGTGGTGCATGGCTTTCCTACAACAACACCGTTGAAAGAAGGCGATATTATTTCCATTGATTGCGGAGCCTTAAAAAAAGGTTTTCATGGTGATACTGCATATACTTTTGCTTTAGGAGAAATAACTGCCGAAGTAAAACAATTGCTTCGCGTTACCAAAGACGCACTTTATAAAGGAATTGAAAAAGCGATTGTCGGCAATCGCGTGGGCGATATTTCTTTTGCGGTTCAGGACTATACAGAAAGAAAATTTGGTTATGGCGTCGTTCGCGAATTGGTAGGTCATGGACTGGGAAAGGATTTGCACGAAGACCCGCAAGTTCCCAATTATGGAAAAAGAGGGAAAGGAAATAAATTAAAAGATGGCCTTGTAATTGCGATAGAACCAATGATCAACCTCGGCGGCAAAGAAGTTTACAATGATGAAGATGGATGGACAGTGCGCACTGCAGATGGAAAACCCGCAGCACACTATGAACATACTGTTTGTGTCAGGAAAAACAAGGCCGATATTCTTTCTTCTTTTGATTCGATTGAAGCTGCTGAAAAAGCGAATCAAAATTTATGTTCTGATTATTAAGCATCATGGTTTTGTCGATTTTTATAATCAATGTCATCAACGTTTTTTATTGGGACTGCTGGATTGACAGCTTTTTACTTTTTCCCTTCCTTTAATTATGAAAAAGAAAAAATTAATCGTAATTGGTGGTGGCGCTGCAGGTTTTTTTTGTGCGATAAATGCGGCTGAAGGGAATCCGGAACTTGATGTAATTTTAATTGAAAAATCCAATAAATTATTAAGTAAAGTAAGAGTGAGTGGCGGCGGGCGTTGCAATGTAACCCACGCCTGTTTTAGTATTTCTGAGATGATCAAAAAATATCCCCGCGGAGAAAAATTTTTGAAACAGGCCTTTCACTATTTTTTTACAACCGATACAATTGCCTGGTTTGAAAAAAGAAAGGTGAAACTAAAAACCGAATCCGATGGCAGAATGTTTCCGGGAAGCAATTCTTCTGAAACAGTTATTTATTGCCTTTTGAAGGAAGCGAACAAACATCAGGTAGAAATTTTGATGAATCGCGAGATCATAAAGATTGACACAAAATCTTTGGAGCAAAATGAAAAATTATTTTATATATTTTCAAAAGATGGTTCGATTTTGGAAGCCGATTTTGTTTGCGTCGCTTGTGGAGGTTTTCATAAACCGGAACAATTTAATTGGCTAACGAAACTTGGACATTCTTTTGAAAGCCCCGTACCATCGCTGTTTACGTTTAATGTTCCCAAAAATTCAATTGCGGAATTAATGGGAATTTCTGTAGAAAATGCACAAGTAAAAATCAATGGAACCAAATTTTTTCAAAATGGCCCCTTGCTCATTACTCATTGGGGTTTTAGTGGCCCGGCTGTTTTAAAATTATCCGCGTTTGCGGCAACTGAACTTTCGAGAATAAATTATGATTTTTCAATTTCAATAAACTGGGCTGCTGATTATCATGAAAATTCTGTTTTAGAAAAATTAAAAACGATCAGGAATGAATTCGCTTCAAAAAAAATAATCAACAAAAATCCTTTCAATCTTCCACAAAGATTATGGGAATATCATTTGCAAAAGGGTGGAATAAATCCGGAAATAAGATGGGCGGATCTTCCCGCCAAACAGCAGAATATTTTATCCAAACAATTATGCGCTCAATCGTTTCATGTAAAAGGGAAAACAACTTTTAAAGAAGAATTTGTGACAGCGGGTGGAATAAAATTGAACGAGGTTGATGCCAATACGATGCAAAGTAAAATTGTTCCTCATCTTTTTTTTGCTGGCGAGATTTTGGATGTTGATGGTATAACCGGCGGCTTTAATTTTCAACATGCCTGGACGAGCGGCTGGATTGCTGCAAAAGAAATTGCTCATTTATCAAAACGCAAATTCTGATTGTTCCATTGTTTACTGCTTTAGTGCCTTTTGGTTTTTCCGTAAAAGGAAAATAAGAATCGTCATTATTTCTTATTTATCGCCAAATAAATTGCTTATCTCGTAACTTTTTATTCGCAATAGAAGTAGTAAAATACTTTTATTATGTCATCTTTGCATTCTAAATATTTTATTATGGAAATGAAAGAAATTTATAGTTGTGATCATTATAAAGTACTCAATGTTATTTTAAATGCCGGTGAGAAAATGCCTTTGCACGAAGCCACTTCCAATGCATTTTTGATTTGCAAGAAAGGGAAAGGAAGAATTACTTTTTCAGATAGAGTAGTGGATGTTTGTGCGAATGATACTTTGTTATTAAAAGCAAATGAACAGCACAAAGTGGAAATTTTAGAAGATTTTTGTTCCAGTGTTATTTTGGAGGCAGATGGACGAATTAATTTTATAAAACAGGCAGCGCCAGCATTTTCAGAAAGTATTTATTAATTATTAGACGAATCTTTTTTATTTTTTCTTAAACTGATTCAATCAATCCGATCAGTTTTGAATGTATAACTGCTTCAGCGCTGTGTTTGAAGTAACAGCAATTCGCTCCATGGCTTTCTATTTCCTGCATAATTGTTTGAGTAATTTCTGATTTGGAATTACCAACACAGCGGATATAAACGGCGAATATTTTTTCAGGAAAATGCTTTGCAACAGACAAATAAATTTCCGGATCTTTTTGCGAATCATCTCCTGATAAAACAAATTTCAAATGTGGAAAATATTCTATCACGCGGACAATTCGCGCAAATTTTGTCATCAGATTATTCTGTCCCGAATTCCAAAATTGAGAAATTCCTTTTATTGAACTCAAAAGAAAAATACCTTTAGGAAATTTATTGATACGCGAAAATTCAACAAGCAAATTATAAAGATTCCATTCACTTCCTGAAACATAAAAAAAAGGATTGATATTGTTATTTACCTGGTCACTTACCGCCAGCAACTTATAATGATTTGCCACGCCTTCAAATGGTTTCCTTGTATGTGCGTTTTTAGTAAACAAAACATATAATCTTCTTCGTAAACGCGCTGAATGAGAAATTATAAACGTGTCATCAATATCAGAAATAAATCCGTGTTGCGAAGCAAAAGGAATATAAACTTCCCCATAGCTTTCAATATACTGCATATCATATTTTTCCTCTTCAAGTTTTACTAAAACCGTTTGCCATCCTTTAACAGGAATGATTGACATAAATATTTCCAATTTGAAAAAGCCATCCTTTTCTGCTTTCGTTTGGTAAACAATTCCCTGCCATTCTATAGAAATTTTCGCGTAAGAAAAAGGGATCACCATAAACAATCGGAGCATAGAAAATAAATTGATTATCCAATTTGGCCGGAAAGTTTTTCGGGGAAACGGGCTTAACCTAAAGACGTGTCCCATTACAATAATTTTTTCGTCGTTTCCGAAACCGTTGTAGACTTTTATCACCGGATGATGATTCAATCTTAATAAATAAAAGATTTTGTTTTTTATCTTATTAAGAAGGGAAATTTTCTTTTCTTTATGTAAGGATTTTTCTTTCATTCTAAAAATTGCAAAGTAAAAATGCGGCCTTCTTCTAACTTAAATATATTATTTATTCTCAATCCCGTTTCGGGTGGCAAAAAAAGAATTCACTGGGAGCCGATTATCAGGAATTATTTTAAACAACTTTCTTACCAGATTCATTTTTATATTTTATCAGGAAAAGAAGATGCATCAACAATTAATTATTGGATCGAAAAAATTGCACCTCAAAAGATTGCAGCCGCAGGCGGTGATGGAACAGTTTCTCTTGTTGCCAAACAACTTTTGGGCTCATCAATCCCATTGGCAATCCTTCCTGGCGGCTCTGCCAACGGTATGGCCACTGAATTAAATATTCCAAAAGATCCTTCTTCGGCTCTCGACATTATTATAAACGGTGCAGAAAAAAAATGTGACGTTATTAAAATAAATGAAGATAATATCTGCATTCATTTAAGCGATTTTGGATTGAATGCGCGCATTGTAAAATATTTTGACAAGAACGCAATGCGTGGAATGTGGGGCTATGCAAGAATGCTGATTAAAATACTTGTTGAAGGGAAACCTGTGAACGCTCATATTGTTGCTGATGATCTTGATACAAATATTTCAGCTTACATGATTGTTCTTGCCAATGCCACCAAATATGGTACCGGCGCGGTTATCAATCCGGATGGGTTGATAGATGACAGCAAGTTTGAACTGGTAGTTGTACGAAAAATTTCGTGGATGGGATTTGTAAAAATGTTTTTGAGCAAAAAGCCTTTTAATCCCAAAAGAGTAAAAATATTTCAAACGACGAAAGCGGTAATCACCACTAAAAGAAGAACACATTTTCAGGTGGATGGAGAATTTTTGGGAAAAAGAAAAAGTGTAACTGCAGAAATTATTCCATCAGCTTTAACTTTTCTTGTACCGAAATAAAAGCAGCGAATTAATGAATTCTATCGCCGCGCACTTCCATGCTTTGCATCAAAGCGGTTTCATAGCTGATCCATTCTTTCCATCTTTTTCTTACTTTTTCTTTCGGCAAATAAGTGTCAGCAAGATTAATAAATAAAGTATAGTGGCCAGCTTCGCTTTCCATAAATTTTCTGTAAAATCTTCTTAGATAATTGTCTTCCAGCCCTTCGCTCAATCGTTTGAAACGCTCGCAGCTTCTGGCTTCTATCAATGCCATCGTCAGTAAATGGTCTAAAAATCTTTCTTCCGGACTGCCACCCTTTTTTTGAAATTCAAGAAGTTTATTTACATAAATATCTTTGCGTTGAGGACCTAAAGATAAATTGCGTTTGTTCATCTCTGTTAGTACCTGACGAAAATGTCCCCATTCTTCTGTAACGATCGGGGCCAGTTCATTCACCAACTTTTCTTTGTCGTTATATTTTGTAATAAGCGTTATACAACTTGTAGCCGCTTTTTGCTCGCACCACGCATGATCGGTTAAAATTTCTTCCAGCGAAATCGCCGCAAGATTTACCCAGCGCGGGTCGGTTACTAATTGTAATCCTAAAATATTTTTTGTGTCTTGTGAAAACATTTCCATTTTTCAAAAATAAATCTTTAATAATTAAGTGATTCGCTGTCACATTTTCATATTTTCACATCTTCACATTAACTAATTTTAACTTGATGAAAGATGATTTTTTAGATAAAAAATTACGAGACAGAACGAATGCAAATGCTTTAAGATCGCTAAAAATTGTTGATGGTAAAATAGATTTTTGCAGCAACGATTATCTGGGCATTGTAAAAAATAAACTGATTGAAAGTGCCATCGCTTCAAATCTTTCTCATGGAAGCACAGGCTCACGGTTGCTTTCAGGAAATTATCAACTGATTGAGGAAACTGAAAAAGTGATTGCAGATTTACATGGGGCGGAGGCTGGATTGATTTTTAATTCCGGTTATGATGCCAACACCGGTCTACTGGGCTGTGTTCCGCAAAAAAATGATGCTATCCTTTATGACCAGCTCAGCCATGCTTCTTTGCGTGATGGAATCCGTTTATCTTATGCAACTTCTTTTTCTTTTCTTCACAATAACCTGGAAAATTTAGAAAAGAAATTGGCCTTTTCAAAAACTACTTTTCAAAATATTTTTGTTGTTACAGAAAGTGTATTTTCTATGGATGGGGATTTTGCTCCTTTAAAAGAAATTGTTGATCTGTGCGAAAAATATAAAGCTGCATTAATTGTTGATGAAGCGCACGCAACCGGAGTTGTGGGTGAAAAAGGAGCAGGACTTGTGCAGTATTTAAATCTTATAGATAAATGTTTTGCGCGTATTCATACATTCGGAAAGGCTTGCGGAGTGCATGGCGCAATTATTCTTGGGTCAGCAAAACTTAAAAAATATCTGATCAACTTTTGCCGTCAATTTATTTACACAACAGCTTTGCCACCTTCAGTTGTGGAAGGAATTTATATTTCTTATAAAATATTTCCCGGCTTAAAAAAGGAGCGCGAAAATATCAACCAATTGATTGAAATTTTTAAAAAAGCGGATTTGAAATATACAACTTTGCCGAGTGACACACCGATACAAATTGTAATTGTTCCAGGAAATGTTAGAGTAAAAAAAATAGCGGAAACTTTACAGGAAAATGATTTTGATATCCGGCCAATTCTTTATCCAACTGTTCCAAAAGAGCAGGAGAGATTAAGGATTGTTCTGCATGCTTTTAATACGGTGGAAGAAGTAGAAGGCGTTGTAAAAATATTAACCGCTTTTTAATTTTTGATAGTTTAAAACACAAATCCTGTTTATTTATTTGTTTACTGGTAGGTTTGATTTTAAATCTTTATTAAAGAACTTGCCAAACCTGTCTCATTACCTGGATAACGACCACATTCCTAAAACAACTAATGGAATTGAATCGTATTTTGACTATTTAAAACCATCTTGATCTTCATAGAGGTTTAACCACTGCCAACAGAATTAACTTTATTAAATCTTATTGCTGGCTGGTTGCTTTCCAGCAGAGACTGATTCCTCTCCAGATTAATGCAGCTGTTACAGATTTTTCTTCTCAAAAATCATTTCCTTAATTCAGGCTTTTAATTAAAATACTTTTTACTTCTTCTACACCTTCTGTCGCAGGTTTTTTAATTATCATAAAATTATGATTCGGTAAAATTAATGGCGGATCTGTATCTATAATATATTTGGGAATTTTGGGTGGCAAAAAATCAATTAAACCTGCTGCAGGGTAAACTTGCAGCGATGTTCCTGCGAGAATAAAAATATCTGCCGCCGGCAAAACTTTTACCGCTTTTTCAATCATTGGAACTTTTTCGCCAAACCAAACTACATGTGGACGAAGCTGAAACCCATCAGGTGCTTTTTCGCCAAAATGGATCTCGTCTCTTATTTCATAAAATGTATTTTCATCTTTTTCGCTGCGCATTTTAAAAATTTCGCCATGCAAATGAATCACATTTTTTGAACCGGCTCTTTCATGCAGATCATCAATGTTTTGTGTGATTACAGTGACATTAAAATAATTTTCGAAATCAGCAATTCCTTTGTGAGCCGCATTTGGTAATGCTTTGGCAACTTCCTTTCTTCTTTGATTATAAAAATCCAAAACAAATTCCGGGTTTTTTTGCCAGCCTTGAGGCGAAGCCACTTCATAAACATCGTATCCCATCCATAAACCATCACTATCGCGAAAAGTTTTTAATCCGCTTTCTGCGCTGATGCCGGCACCTGTAAGCACGATAAGATTTTTTTTTGACATGAAAAACCTTTTTTAAATCATTTTCCACCACTCATTTTTATAACCAATTCCCATTCGTCCGGCGTTACTTTTTGTACAGATAATCTTGAGTTTTTTACCAGCTCCATATTCTCAAACTTAGGCTCTGCTTTGATTTCAACAAGCGTTACCGGTTTCTTTAAAGCTTTTACAGGCTTCAGATCCACGACGACCCAATTTTTATCTTCTGTTGTAGGATCATCGTAGGCTTCTTTTACAACTATCGCTATTCCTACAATTTCCATTCCTTCGTTGCTGTGATAAAAAAACACTTCATCACCTTTTTTCATATCTCTCAAATTATTTCTTGCAGCGTAATTTCTGACGCCATCCCAAAAAGTTTTTTTATCTTTTAAAAATTGCTGCCAGCTATATTTAAAAGGTTCTGATTTTACAAGCCAGTAATTCATGTGTTCATTTATTTTTTTAAAAGTAAACATTTTAAAAACCATCCTAATTATTTTTGCGAATTATCACAAACAATTATTGTTAAGCTATCAACTATTCCATTAACTTTGGACAAACATTTCTGAAACAAAATCGTTTCACCACAAAAAAGATAACCCATGCTAAGTATTTTTTCGAAAACCATTTTATTGCTCTCCATGCCCGGCGGAAGTGAATGGATCCTGATTTTATTGGTTGTTTTGTTGTTCTTCGGAGGTAAAAAAATCCCTGACCTGATGCGCGGAATTGGCAAAGGCGTTCGTGAATTTAATGACGCCAAAGACCACGTAAAAAGCGAACTAGAAGCAGGAATGAATGAAAAAGAAGCTGTTAAAACCACCGCTTCAAATTCATAAGCCTTTTTAAACTCTGTAAAGTGCCCGGTGATATATTTACCGGGTATTTTTTGATTTAGAAAGAAATTTACATTTTTTTGACATAGCATCTATTAATTTTGCAAAAGAAGTTTTTATAAAAACTAAATTTTGTAATTCATGTTAAGCATTATTCTGAAACCCATCTTACTTCTTTCAATGCCCGGAGAATCTGAATGGTTATTGATACTCTTAGTGATCTTATTATTTTTCGGAGGCAAAAAAATCCCTGACCTCATGCGCGGAATTGGCAAAGGTGTCAGAGAATTTAATGACGCTAAAGAACATGTAAAAAATGAGATCGAAGCCGGGATGAAAGAAAAAGATACTGTTGTTGAAACGCAACAGACACCCGCTTCTGTAAATCCTGCTGCTTCTACAAATCCTTAAAAAGGGAAAATAGGACTCTTTAATATTTGTTTGTTTACTATTAATTCCACAGTTTAACCTGCGGTGCCGGCGATTAATTGACAAACTGGTGATCTAATCCCCTGAAATCTACCGGCACTAATTTACTGACGCCGGGTTCCTGCATGGTAACTCCATAGATTACATCCACAGAAGCCATAGTCATTTTATTGTGCGTTACAATAATGAATTGAGAATCCTTACTAAACTTACGGATCATTTGTGTAAATTTTCCAACATTCGCATCATCAAGCGGCGCATCTACTTCGTCTAAAATACAAAATGGTGCTGGTTTAATGAGATAGATCGCAAATAACAGGGCGGTCGCAGTCAGCGTTTTTTCACCACCACTTAATTGTGTAATACTTGTTGGCCTTTTGCCTTTTGGTTTAGCTACAATATCAATTCCGGTTTCAGCAAGATTATCGGGATTTCCTAAAATCATATCAGCTGTATCATCATCAGTAAACAAAGCTTTAAACACGTTTTGGAAATTCTCTCTTACCTGGTTAAAGGTGTCAAGAAATTTTTGATTGGCAGTAGATTCTACTTCCTCGATGGTTTGCATCAATGATTCTTTCGCAGTTACTAAATCGTTTTTTTGTTCTTTGATAAAATCAAATCGTTTTTTCATTTCTGTAAAAGCTTCAATTGCTGTCGGATTTATTTCGCCCATGTTTTCCAGGCGTTTTTTCATACGGTCGCATTTTTCCTGCAACTCTTCCAAAGGGGTTTCTGAATTTCTTTCTTCATCGAGAATCGCGTCCAGATCTACTTTGAACTCGACATTTAATCTTTCTTTCATGCCTGCAAGATGAAGTTTCAATTCATTCAACTTGTCTTTTATTTCATTTAGTAACTGATCGGTTTGTTCTTTATTTTTTTGTTTCTGCCGAAGCGCACTTTCTTTTTCATTCAATTCATTACGCAAATTATAATAAGCCTGGTCGGCTTCATTTAGTTTCTTTTCTTCAGCATCTTTATTCTTTAATAAAGAAATTACCTCCTGTTCCAATGCTTTTAATTCTTCTGAAGTAATGGAAATATTTTCTGAAGATTCTTTTAATTGAACATTGCTGTTTGCGATTTGAGTACTCAAATCTGTAAATTGCCGGTTCTTAAATTCAAGCTCCTGGCTGATTGAATTCACTTTGCTTTGCTGGCGTGTTAATTGTAAATTATGATCATTAAATAAAGCGTTTGCTTCATTAAATTCCTGTTCCGCTTTTACAAATTCATCGCCCGCAAATTTCATCTTCTCATCTTGTTGTGCAACTTGTTCAATCAATTTTTGCAGTGTGATCCGCGTTTCTTCAATGTCTTCCTGGTTCTGCTCCAGTTGCTGTTTCATGTCTTCAACGCGATTGCGCGAAACAGTTTTTTGATGAAGAATATTTTCTATTTTATTTTGAATGGAATAAGAAGTATTGATGAGTTCATTAATCATTTGCTGCGTTTGTTGAATCGCAGTTTCCTTCAGTTGTTGATTAAAGGCAATTACTTCATTTGATTTTTGGCTGATGACAGTTTTCAGCGCATTTACTCTTTCTTTTTGAACAATAATTTTTTCTGCTAATTTTTCTAAGTTTTTTGCGCGACCGATTTTTTTCCCTTCAAATAAACCAACGCTGCCGCCACTCAGAGAATATTTTCCTTTTACATATTTCCCGGTTTTTTCGAGTATCACATGTCCGTTGCTATTTTGCAGCGCTTCATCATTTTCTGCAATAAAAACATTGTGCAAAAGATACCCTGCAAGGTTCCTGTATTTTTCATCAATCTCAATCACATTTAAGGCAGGAATGGTGTTCTTAGTTGACTCAACAGCTTTATTATCTTCTTTTGAATTCAATTGATCAAGCAAAAAGAAATTTGCTTTTCCTTTTTTATTTTGATCTAATAAATTTACCGCCGTTAAGGCATCTTTTAAATTGTCAACTACATAATAATTCAGGTAAGGTTCCAACACATTTTCAACTGCTGTACGGTATTCTTCTTTCACATAAATAATATCAGAAAGAATCGGAGCAGCAAAATTCCATGATTTATTATTGTGTAAAAATTTTACACTCTCAGGATAACCTTCCATCTTATCTATTAGGCTTTTCAGCAGATCGTGTTCATTTTGTTTTGCGTCAAGCGTACGGTTTTCTTCTGCAAGCTCGACGCGCAATTTCTCAAGCATAGCCTGCGTCTCAAGAATTTGTTCTTTGGTGAATTCGTTGTGTTTTTTTAATTCTTCAAGCGAATTTTTCTTCTCATTTAATTCCGCTTCTTTTTCTTTTTTATCTTTTTCAAGATGGAAAAGATTATCTGCACGTTGTTTTTGTTCTTCTTCTATTTGAGCAATGGATCTTTGCAAATTAAAAATGGAAGTATCGGCCACAGCGACTTTTTTTTCGGCGTCAAAATAATTTCGCTGTAATTGCATTTGTGCCTCCCGAAGCGCATCAACCGCATTTCTTTTTACATCATAAATGTTTCTCTTCTCTTCTGAATTCTTTCTTAAATTTTCCAAATTTTCTTTGTGTTCAACCAATTTATTTTCTTCGTCAGAGATTTGCTGTTTTGAAAATTGAATGCTTTCTTCGATGCCTTTCAACTGGCCTTCTGCTTTCAATAAAAAATCTTTCAAACTTGTTTCTCTTTCGCGCAAATATTGTAAACGCTGAACGCTCAGATTCTTTTTATTTTCTCGTTCACGAACTGTGTTATTGGTTTCATTAAAAGCATGTTGTTGTTGCTGAAGCAGAATTTCTTTTTCAATCATCGCGGCTTTTTCTTTTTGCAAAGCAGCTTCTTCTGTGGCAATATTTGCTTCAAACTCTATTCTCTTATTTGTCTCGGATTTTTGTTGTTCGTTTAATTCTTTATAAGTGATATTAAACCCTTCCAGCGCAGCTTTGGCGAGTTCAATGCTGAGTTCGCGATAATCTTTTTTTACTTCAAAATATTTCTCTGCCTTCTTCGCCTGGCTTTCTAAAGTTTTTAATTGATTGTTGATTTCAAAAAGCAGATCTTCAATTCGCGCAAGGTCTTGTTCTGTTGCATCAAGCTTTAATTTTGCTTCGCGCTTTCTTGTTTTATAAATGGAGATCCCGGCGGCCTGTTCCAGCATCCTGCGCCGGCTGTTTTCTTTATCTTTTATAATGTCATCCACCATTCCCAACTCAATGATAGCATAACTATCGGTGCTGATGCCCGTGTCCATAAAAAGATTATGGATATCTTTTAACCGGCATGAAACGTCATTCAGGCGATATTCGCTCTCGCCGTTTTTATAATATTTTCGTGTAACCGTTACCGTTTGAAATTCTGTTGGAAGTAAATTTCTGGTGTTTTCAAAAGTAAGACTTACTTCTGCGAGGCCACTCGCACTGCGATTTTTAGAGCCATTGAAGACAAGGCTTTCGAGAGTCTCACTTCTCAACTGGCTTATTTTTTGTTCGCCAATTACCCAACGAATGCTATCAACAATATTACTTTTGCCGCAACCATTCGGGCCAATAACACCAGTAATTGCCTGGTCGAAATTGACTACCGTTTTGTCGGCGAAACTTTTAAAACCTTTTATTTCTAAATTCTTTAATCTCACTGTTTCGGATTTATTTTAATAGGGCCGCACTCAATTCCGTGCTGGCAGGCAAATATATTGGTTTGGAAGTAAGAAAGATTTGTAAAAACTTCATTGTCTTTTATAGTTATACACAGATTTTTCACAGAAGCCTCAAAGCAGGCATTTTCAATTTTTTTTAGTTGGTTTTTATTACAAATATGATTATATACATTTGCAACTGTTAATTTCTTTACGCCAATATTTAAATCAAAAAAATTCAACAATGAAAAAATTTTTAGTTCCTATTGACTTTTCTGACACTTCAGTAAATGCTGCAAAATATGCTGTGGCATTAACGAAGAATATTCCTGACGCGGAGATCATTCTTTTTCACGTGTATAGCCGCATCAGCTTTGCGACGTTGACTTCAAAAGAAGAAGGTTCACGTCAAAAGGTTTCCGAATCTGAATTAAACGAAGTAAGAGAAAAAATCAGTGAAGGAAATGATAACATTTCCTGTGTGGCAGAAGAGGGATCTTTTGTTGAAAATATCAGCGATTTTGCGATGGGAAATTTTATAGATATGGTGGTTATGGGCATAACGGGAAGCTCGAAAATTACACAGGTTTTTATGGGAACGAATACGTTGAATGTGATCAGAAATATTAATTGTCCTGTGATGATCGTTCCTCCGGATGCGAAATTTACCGGGCTGAATAAAGTAGCGTTTACTTCTGATTTTAAAGATGTGGCTCGCACAACACCCTTTGTTGTTTTGAAAAAAATTCTTGATGCATTCAAACCAAAACTCGAAATTTTAAATGTTGACAGCGAGCATTATGTAGAACTTACACCGGAATTTAAAATTGAAAGAGAGGCGATGGAAGATAAGCTGGGCGTATATGACCCGGAATTTTCTTTCTTGAGATCTTACGATTTTTTGGAAGGTATCAGCAGTTTTGTTGAAACAAGAAATGTAGATGCAATTATTACTGTCCCACGCAAACATAGTTTTTTGAGCCAACTTTTTAAAACAAGCCATACAAAGAAATTAGCGTATCACAGCAATGTTCCGATTATCGCAATTCCCGCGTAAAATTCATTTTTTGGCGATAATAAACAAACAAAAAAATACATTTTATATTTTTTGACATAACGGTTATGCATGAACGAAGTTTATTGTTTTACTAGTAAACAAACAAATTATCTCAAATTCTTTTTTTTAAATTATATAACGGTGATGCACACACGAAGAGTCGTTTTAAAAAAAAGTAGCCACGTAAATTAGTTTCTTTGTTACTTTTACTCCTCTGAAAGCCAAAAGATTATTTCAATTGTAAAAAAGATTTTCGGGATGTAGCGCAGCCCGGTAGCGCGCTTCGTTCGGGACGAAGAGGCCGCTGGTTCGAATCCAGTCATCCCGACAAATTTTTTAAATTGCAGAGAGAGCAGAAAAAAAGGAAGAATTTCTTCTTCCCTTTTTCATAGAATTTTAAAAGTTTTATTTCGAATTATTCATCTCAACAAAGTGTGTTACCTGGTTTTTAATTGGTTTCACTGTTTGTAGATATGCATAAATAGAACGCAGATCAGAAGTATCCATTCCGGCAAACATAACCCACGGCATGATTGTGTTGATATCCTTAGAACCCATTTCAACAACATTTGCTGGATTTGTATAGGCTTTAAATCTTGTTACAAATTGATTTGCCGTCCAGTTTCCAATACCAGTTTCTTTATCGGATGAAATGTTTGCAGAATGAACTTCTCCATTTGGCATTTTAAAAACACGTCCACCGCCATAAGCAAGCGCCGGAATAATCTGCCCTTTATCTACCTGCGTGTGGCATTCTATACAGGCAGCGCTATTTACCAAATAAGCGCCATATTTTACAGTGTCTGATTTAGGTGGTCTTTGAGTAAAGGAAGCTTTTACCGGGATTGTGTTTAAAATAAAGTTCATCGGGAAATCAACGACATGATCTGATGTTTTATTTTCTATCGGCGGCAGGCTTCTGATATAGGCAATAACATCGTAAATATCTTCCTTGTCCATTTTTCCATAATTGGCATAAGGCATCACGGGAAAAAGCGCGTTTCCCAAATTGTCAACTCCTGTAGTTATCGCACGAAAAATTTCGCCGTCGGTCCAGTTTTTAAGGTTTTCCGGCGTAATATTTTTTGAATAAAATGTTCCGGGGAATCCCATTTTTTCATCAAAGCGTTCGCCTCCCTTTCCGTTAGTACCCGGTTCCATCGGACCCGAGAATTTTTTCCAATTCCGTGTTGAATGACAATCCATACACAACATCACATGGTTGGCGAGATACTCGCCATGCTGCACTCTTTCAGGGGTGGCAACTACATGTAAATCAGGCGCATCGCCAACATTTGGCATTCCAAATTTTACATAAGAGGCAACGCCGACAACAACTACTACTACGAGTATTAAGATCGTTAGTAAAATCTTTTTCATGATAATAATTTTGGTAAATAATTTTTTAAAAGTAAATATTTTTTATAAATCAAATCAAATAATTTCTTCTACATTTTTTTTATTGCTTAAAAATATTTCTGACGGCTCACAATTTTCCTTTAAAAAAAGTCCCTGGATTTTTTGTACGGTAAACAAATAAATGCGGACTATTTTTATTTTTTTTGATAAAATTATTTCATGCTTTCTTTCAACTGATGATAATTGAGCTGGTTAAAAATATCTATTGTCTTTTGTTGCAAATAATCAGGATCCTGTGCAAATCCGACCGTCGGCCATGCATAATATACCATGATCATTTGTGCCACGGGCGCCTGGGAAGATTTGTTGTAATAGCCGGAATTTATTTTAACGAGCATCACGCCTTCACTGCGACCAAAGGGCACCAATTGACCGAGACCTCCGAATTGTTGTGAATTACTTTTTTTATTATAATCCATCCTGGCCGGTGCCGACGCTTCCTGCGGGGTCATTGCATTTAAGAACGATTGACAGCTTCTGATTTCAATTTTCTGTTGTTCGATATTTTTTTGCCATTGTCCTATGCCGTCATCTATACTTTTAAGCGCTGATGCAGAATATGCTTTATCACTTTCATTTTCTGTCGCCATTAATTTAGTGATTGTTGCCTTGCTTTTACGGGATGCCTCCAATGCTTCCTGATCATCTTTTAAAGCCTGGCCTCCGCGGGCAATTAAAAATTGAATGAACTCTTTTCGCGTCAGCGGGACAAAAAATGGCTTTTTGTTTGCAAGTACCATCCGGATATCGTGGCCTGCATATTTGAACGATATGTAATCATTGGTGGAATCTGAAAGAGGTATTTCTTCAAAAAACAAAGGTAGTTTCAATTGATCGCAAGCTTGCCAATAATTCCCTGCCTGGCTAAAAGCATCAAAGCGGTTAATGCAAAGATTGAGATCTGCCCCATCCATTGATTTTTTCACCCGTCCGTCATTACCCTTTATTAAATATCTCAAATAACAAAACACTTCCAACTGGGGTGTTGCTGTCTTAAATTCCAAATTTGAAGCAGCCACATTTACTTCTGCATCGAAGCCAACCGGCGGATTGAGTTGAGAACTTTGGCAAACGAAGTCCATTATTTTGTTTACCGTATTTGCCAATGAAGCGGCTTTTGCATCGGACAAATACTTAAAAGTACGGATAAACTTAAGTGCCTGCTGGTCTTTTTTTAGTGTTCCCTGTGTATGCTCTGCATGTTCAATTCTAACCTGGGCTGGCATTACCTTACAGAGCAATAAAATGTAAATAAGAAGAAATAATTTTTTTAAATACAGTTTCATTGCCGTATCATTTCAGATTTATATTTTTACAAATTCCACTCTTCTATTATTGGCTTTTCCTTCCGCGCTATCATTTTTGTCAATTGGTTTTGTGGCGCCAAATCCTTTGGTAGTAAGCCTTGCGTTATCAATTCCCATCTCGGTTAATTTTGTTTTTACTGCATCTGCGCGATCTTGTGAAAGTTTTAAATTGGCATCTCCTTTTCCATCACTGTCTGTATGTCCGTCTATTTCAAATTTTAAATCACTGTGCTCTTTCATCATTTTTGCAATCTCATTCAGTGCGCCCATAGATTCCGGTTTAATGGTTGATTTATTTACATCAAATAAAATTCCGTGAGTGATAAATTTACCGTCGGTAACGATCTTATTATATTTATCATCACCACCTGCCGCAAGACGAAAGTTTTTTATTTTGATGCCGTAGCGGTCTGCTTTGATATCTACTTTTTCGGCGCCGGCGGGTAAAGTATTGGTGGCCGCTACGCGGTATTGATCAATATAAACCTTGCCTAGATTTTTGCGGATATAAATGGCGATGTGATGCCACGCATTGCCTGTAATATCCTGTTGTAAGGCAATGGAACCCGTATTGTTATTGCCAAATTTAATTTTTGAAACGCCTTCAATAATAAATTTATAAAGCGGGTAGCCACGGTAGTTTTTATCATCACGTGTGCGGAAATTAACAGAGAAATCGCTGACATGCGCAAAATAATTATCACCTTTTTTTTCATCCGGATTTTCATACATCATATCAAACTCGAGCGTGTACTGCTCAGGTAAATAATGATCAGAATTCATCAAAGGCGAAACGGTAGCATTGCAATCCGGATTTAAATGCAGGATCTTTTCACCTTCGTAACTATTTATTTCTGCATTTCCAACATTCACGGTAAAACGTGCTGGCAATTCTGCGTCTGACTCAGCACTCAAATCCGGCTGAAAAATAATTTTATCGCCGGCAACAAAATCATAGTTTTTATAATTGGTTACAGTGACTTTCTTTGCGGTATTATTTGCAGGATCTTCCGCGTCAGAAATATTTTGATTTTTGCTGTTATCCCCAACAGATTTATTTCCTTTGGCTGCATCGGCAGTGTTATCAATTGCTTTATCGGTAGCATTTCCGGCCCGGTTCACAACATTATTTTCAGCGCGGTTTTTTACTTCATTTTTTATTTTTTTCCAGAGCTGGGCGTTTGAATTTTGAAACGACAAAAGAAACGTAAAACAGAATACAATAGTCCAAATAAGATAAGTTGGCTTTTTCATAATAACAATTTTAATTTGAAAAAAAAGACTTTACAAAATGAGAAAAACTGTTAGCAAAAGTGCGCCAGATAATAATTTCAGACAATCCCTGAAAAAAGGGTTTTTTAAAAATACCAGTAAACAGGTATTTTTTGCAAATTCTTGTTTTGATGATAACTTTTTAAGAATTTTATTTTTTCGTCATAACACCTCATAAAAAAGAAAGCGAAATAGTAGCGGTTTATTTTCGCTAAGTGTAAATAATAATTTACGATGATCACAAAACTAAAAATGACTTTTTTAAGCTTCACTCACTCATCATTTATTTTATTTGCGCTTTTTTTCATTTGTTCAAAGGTGTTTTCTCAAACGAGATCAAACAATGAAAGCTCATATTCAAAAGACACTGCTTTAGTAAATGGTTATTTAAAAAAAGCCCATTCGTTTGCCCAGAGCCAGGCCACGCTCGATTCTGCAGATTATTATTTAAAAAAAATATTTTCACTTTCGCAGCAAAGAAATTACGCCAAAGGGATTACGGAATATTACCGGCTAAAAGCAGTAATGTATTATCTCCTGGAAAATGAAGATTCACTTTCTTTAGCAATCTACAAAGCGTTCTATTCAGCCAGGAAATCCGGTGATGCGAAAGAATTGGCTTTAGTGAATGATTTTCGTGGTTGGGTCTTTCAGAATTTGGAACAAAATGATTCTGCAGCTTATTACTATATCCAGGCGGTGAAAATTGCAGATTCTCTGAAAGATCATAAATTTTCTGGAGAAATATACAATAACCTTTCAGTTGTTTTCTGGAGTATCGGCAATTATCAGAAAGCTTCACACTATGCAACTGAAGCATATCACAGTGCAAATTTGCTAAACGATACTTTACTTTTGAGTAACAGTATTTTTAATCTTGCCAACGCTAAAACAAATTTAAAACAATATGACACGGCGCTTATATTATTTGACAGGGTAAAGGAAATAATAAAAGATCCGGTAAAAGATAATTATGTGCTTTATCGCGCAGCTTCTAATGCGGCAAGCGTGTATGCAGATCAGGAGAATCATAAAAAAGCGATTTCAGAATATAAAAAAGTACTGCAATGGGATTCACTGATTCCACCTTATTTACAGTCCTACGTTTACAGTGGATTAGGTGCAGCACAGTATGAAGAAAATCAATTAAATGAAGCAGCATTAAACATGGCTAAAGCCATAAAAATGGCTCGTGATGGCGGTGTGAGAATGGGGCTTCGGGATAGTTATCTTTTAATGTCGCAAATAAAAGAAAAGCAAAATCAATTTGCGATTGCTCTGGATTTCCGTAAAAAATATGATTCGCTCAATGATACTTTAATGAGCAGCTCGCGCACAAAATTTATTCATCAACTGGAAGCGAGATACAATTCTGCTCAGAAAAATAATCAGATAACGCAGCAGCAGTTGTCTATTTCAGGAAATGAGAGAATTATCCAGAGAAAAAATACTATAAACGCTGCACTTATTTTTGGAGTATTGTTTTTACTGCTTGTTGGAATTCTTATTTATTACAATTTCAGGAATCGCAATAAATTGTTGTTGCAAGATCAAAAATTAAAGGAGCAAAGAATTATAGAATTAGAACAGGAGCGAAAATTGGTAGCCGTGCAATCTGTCATGAAAGGCCAGGAAGAAGAAAGAAGTCGTTTAGCGCGCGAGCTGCATGATGGCGTCGGCGGATTATTATCTGGCGTAAAATTATCTATGTCAAATATGAAAGGAAATGTTTTTTTATCAGAAGAAAATGCGCAATCAGTTGAAAATGTAATTTCACAGTTAGATCAGTCAATCTCTGAACTGCGGCGGGTTTCACACAATATGATGCCCGAAGCGCTGATCAAATACGGATTGAAAGAAGCACTGGAAAACTATTGTGAAAATATCAACATTTCTGGAAAAATAAACGCCCAGTTGCAAACGTATGGAATGGAAAAAAGGATGGAACAAAGCGCAGAAATTATTATTTACCGAATGATCCAGGAGTTGTTGAATAATGTAATTAAACATGCGGATGCGCGAAATGTTTTAATTCAATTAGTTCGCAAAGAAGATCATTTTAATCTGACGGTCGAAGATGATGGAAAAGGCTTTGATATAAAAGAAAATGAAAATAAAACCGGCGCGGGGTTAGCAAATATTAAAGCACGTGCAGAATACTTGAACGGAAATGTAGATATTGTTTCAAAAAAAGGAGAGGGGACTTCGGTGAATATTGAAGGAAATTGTAGTTAATTATTGAATATTTTATTATTGAATTATTAAATTATTGGAAAATTATGCCGGTAAAAGTTTTCATAATTGATGATCATCCGATGGTAGTAGCGGGATTGAATTCTCTGCTTGGCCGGCTCGCAAACATAGAAGTGGCGGGCGCTGTATCGACTGCGTTTGATGCAATTCCTTTTTTAAAAAAGAATCAGATTGATGTAATCTTGTTAGACATTAATCTTCCTGACATCAGTGGAATTGATCTTTGTAAAAAGATCCACAAGGAATTTCCGGAGATAAAAATTTTAGGGATTAGCACATTCAGTGAGCGAAGTTATATTTCAAGAATGATTGAAAATGGCGCATCGGGATATTTAATTAAAAGTGCGTCTGCTAATGAAATTGCAGAAGCAATTGATACTGTTCTGAAAGATAGAATGTATTTAAGCGTTTCGATGGAACATATTGCAAAGCCTTTATCCATCATGCCTTCAGACAATTTGCCTGCGCTTACAAAAAGAGAAAAAGAAATTTTACAACTTATTTCTGAAGGCTTGACCAACAACCAGATCGCAGAAAAATTATTTATCAGTCAGCTTACTGTCGATTCTCACAGGAAAAATTTACTGACTAAATTAAATGTAAATAATACAGCTTCCTTAATAAAACTTGCGGTACAAAACGGATTGATTTAAAAAGGACAATTTTATAATTTTTCAAAAAACTTTTGTGTATTCCCATCCTCAGTTCCGGCTTTATAATAAGTTCGAAAAAACTCATCTGCTGAAAGAGCGCCGCTTCCTTTTATTGCAAAAAATACCAGCAGAATCAAAACAATAATGGAGAGCACTAATTCAAAAGTGCTTTTGTCAATTCTTTGAACGTTTACAAAAAATACGGCGATAAAAAGAATCGGAATTTGTATGATGCAGCACGCGCGTGTAAAAAGGCCACTCAAGATGAATAAACCACATAACAGCGTTAAATAAGCAATTATAAAAGTAATCACTTCGGAGTTTTGAGAAAAAACGCCGATACCAGTGCGTTGTACCAGTAATTTCAAGAGTTCGGTATCCCGGATAAAAACAATTCCTTTCCAAAACAGAATTATGCCTAATGCAAATCGTAAGAGCGAAAGCCAGGCGGGTTGCTTTTCGTTTGTTCTTGCCGTAACAGGAGATTCTATCATAAATGAGGATTTAAGAAATATTACAATTTATTTTTTCAGTAATCGCTGCATTTTCAGGCCATTCTAGACTTTTACTGCAAAATTTATGCAAATTTGCTTTTCAAATATTTTTATGTCCAAAGTCCTTTATACATTTCCGGTCATCTGGCTTTTGCTTTCCTCTTGTTCTTCTTCTCAGTATAATAAAAAACCAACAGGTATTCATACGTTAAAATTCCTGAATCAATACGTTGTTTCATTCAATCAACAATTTCAAAACACTACTATTGGCGGGCTTTCCGGGATAGACTACTATTCCGGAAAGGAAGAATATTATTTAATTTCTGATGATCGTTCACAAAAAAATCCGGCAAGATTTTATACTGCAAAAATTTTGATCAATCATGATAAAATCGATAGCGTTCTGTTTCTTCAAAGTGTTTTTTTAAAAGATAAAACGGGTAATTTATATCCCAATTCCCAACAGGATCCATTTCATACGCCTGATCCGGAAGCGCTGAGATATAATTCGAAAACCAATCAATTTATTTGGAGCAGCGAAGGAGAAAGGATCGTAAGTGCTCAAAAAACTATTTTAGAAGATCCTGGAATCACTGAAGTAGATTCAGCTGGGAATTTTGTAGATACTTTTCAACTTCCACAGCAATTGCAAATGAGTTCAAAAGAATTTGGGCCAAGACAAAATGGAGTATTTGAAGGACTTACTTATTCTGTAGACCATAAATCGCTCTTTGTGAGTGTGGAAGAGCCGTTATTCCAGGATGCCGAAAGAGCCGGAACACTTGATTCTACGGGAGTTACAAGGATTATTAAATTTGATATGGCCACCAAAAAACCAATCGCCCAATATGCTTATTTAATTGATCCGGTTGCTTTTCCTCCGATCATTCCTTCATCTTTTAAAGTAAATGGGATTTCTGATATTTTATCTGTTTTCGAAAATCAGTTTTTGATTATTGAGCGCTCGTTTTCAACAGGACGGCTTGGTTGTACGATAAAAATTTTCCTTGCTGATATTTCTTCTGCTGAAAACATTAATGGCGTGGCTTCACTAAAAAATAAATCAATTAAAATGGCTTCTAAAAAACTATTATTGAATATGGATGACCTCGGAGTTTATATTGATAATATTGAAGGAGTAACTTTCGGGCCAACACTTTCCAATGGGAAAAGATCATTGATTTTTATAGCTGATAATAATTTTAATCCTTTAGAAAGAACACAATTTCTTTTATTCGAAATTGATTAATAAACTTAAAAAGAAATAGAAATACACTTATTTCTTGTTTACTGTTGATTCATAAACTGGCTAAATAGCGATTAGCTAAACCATCACATTAGCAAATTATTTCCCGGTATTGACGGGTGCGACCGGAGGCTGATTGTTGGGTAAATTCTTTTTTGGCGGTTTATTTTCCGGATGCGGGTCGCCATGATGACAAGTATAGCAAGTTACGTATTTAAGCATATAACTAACAGCAGACGTATCTCTTGGAAGTGCCATTTTCCCGCTATCCATATTTTCTTCAATTTGTTGAAAATGGTCCTTATTAATATCAATAGCCATTAACATCATTTTGCGTGCAATTTGTTTTTCCGGTTTGTCATCTTTTGCAAATTCCATCTTTCGGGTTTCCTGATTAAATACATGGCAATAATTACATTTAACGCCAAGAGAAGCAGTGAAATGATGCATCACGCTATCAAGTGCATCTTTAGAAATATCTTTTGGTAAAATTTCTAAATTGGTGAAGTGCGGCTCATGAGAAGTGGTAAACGCCTGGAAAACAAATACACTAAATAAACAAGCAACAATTACTATGACACTTTTTTTCATAATTAAAATTTGAGTTCCGAAATTATTAAAAATAAATTATCTCTTCAGAAAAATATTTTTTTATCCACGTAAATGTTTAACATTTTTGTTTTAATGTGAATAAGTAAATTAGTATAAAAAGAGTTTCGTTTTTTATATTTGATTATAAATAAACCTCTTTCTTAACCTTGTAAAACAGCCGTATTGACAGAAACTATTATCAACCTTGAAACAGTAAATCCGATTGAATTTTTTGGTGTAAATAACGGGAAATTGGATATTTTAAAAAAGAAGTTCCCTCGTTTAAAAATTCTCAGTCGCGGGACTCAGATAAAATTAACCGGCGCTCCTGAACAAATAGAAAATGCACGAGATAAAATCAATCTTGCGGTTCAATACTTGGAGAGAAACGGCAATATGAGTGAAAATTACCTGGAACAAATTTTGGGCGGCGATGATGAAAATGTAATCGATCATTTTATTGAAAAAAATCAAACTGATGTTTTGGTTTTTGGGCCTCATGGAAAAAGTGTGAGAGCCAGAACTGCCAACCAGAAGAAATTGGTGCAGTCTATTGATAAAAATGATATTGTATTTGCCATCGGCCCCGCCGGAACAGGCAAGACATATACAGCCGTGGCTTTGGCGGTTCGTGCGCTGAAAAATAAGCAGGTAAAAAAAATTATCCTTACCCGTCCTGCCGTGGAAGCCGGCGAAAATCTTGGTTTTCTTCCAGGTGATTTGAAAGAAAAAATTGACCCGTATTTAAGGCCGCTTTATGATGCGCTGGATGATATGATTCCCGCTGATAAACTGGGCTATTATATGACAACGCGCGCAATTGAAATTGCGCCATTGGCCTACATGCGGGGACGTACACTTGACAACGCATTTATCATTCTGGATGAAGCCCAAAACGCGACGGATTTGCAATTAAAAATGTTTTTGACAAGGATCGGTGCGAGTGCCAAAGCAATCATCACCGGCGATGTTACTCAGATTGATCTTCCTCCAAAGGTAAAAAGTGGGCTTGAAAAATCTGTTAGAATTCTTTCAAATATTGACGGCATCGGCCACGTGGTTCTCGATGAAGAAGATGTGGTAAGACATAAACTGGTAAAGGCGATCATCAAAGCGTATGATAAAGAAAAATTAAAAGAACTTGAGGATCTGAGATAATAATTTCCTTAAAATATTTTTTGTAAAAGAGGCGGCGATTATGTCGCCTTTTTTTATAAACGGAAGTTTATCTTTCTAAATAAATTTTACTTTTGTTGCCTACTTAAAAAATAATTTATGAAGAAATTTATTCTTTTGTTAATTACAACGTCGGTCGTACTTTTTTCCGGTTGCCAAACCTCTGGAGGCGGAAATCCGAATGAAGTATTGAAACACTTTTTCGATTCAATTTCAAAGAAAGATTTTACTAACGCAAAAAAATACGCAACAAAAGACAGTGATGGAATGATCAGTATGATGGAAATGGGCATGCAGAATATGAACAATGAGCATGGTGATAAAATGATGGAAATGATAAAAAATATGCAGATGGATAACCCGGTAATTAATGGAGACCGCGCAACGGTTTTAGTGAAAGATAGAATATCAGGCGAGTCAACGGAATTTCTTTTGAAAAAAGAAAATGGCGATTGGAAAGTGGCGTTCGACATGTCAACTTTAATGGAAATGGCCAATAAAAAAATGAAAGAACATGGCATGAGCGGTATGGACAGTCTGAATGGAATGATGGATACGAATCTTCTTAAAAAAGAAGAAAAAAATGCCCATGCGCAAAAATTTATGGATAGTATATTAGACAGTATTCGTGCCGAAAAACTAGAAAAAATACAATAATTTTTATAAATTGATTTCCAAATAATTTGCTTTTATAAAGGTTGTTTTTATTTAAAACAGAAAAGATATTTACCTTCATTCATAAAAAAATGAAACGTTCATTAATCGTAACTGCAGTTTTTTTATTAATCTTTATTGGCTGCAACAATTCTGCGTCTGTTGATAAAAGTGATCCGCTGGAGGCAGGGAGGGGATTTATTGAAGCTTCTTTAAAAGGGGATTATATCACTGCGAAAAAATACTTACTTGAAGATAGCACCAACCTGCAATATTTTCAGGGATTGAAAGATTTCAATAGCAATATGGATGTGGAAAACAGGCGCGGCTACAGCGATGCAAACATTATTATTGATTCTTCAATTGCAAAATCAGATTCTGTAAACATTATTTATTATACCAACAGTTTTAAAAATAAGCCTTCAAAAATAAAATTGGTTAAAAGAAATAATGAATGGCTTGTTGATTTTAAATATACATTTATAGAAAATTAACTGATTTTTATCAGAAAAATAAGAAATGAAAATTGTTCTACTGGTCGGTTTGGGAAGCTTTATCGGAGGAATTTCACGCTATCTTGTTACGTTATTTATTCAAAATAAATTTCTTTCCTCTTTTCCTTATGGAACGTTGGTTGTAAATATTACCGGATGTTTTTTGATTGGCGTTATTTATGGTTTTAGCGATAGAGGAAGCATGAATGCGGAATGGAGAATTTTTTTTGCGACAGGAATTATGGGTGGTTTTACGACTTTCTCTTCCTTTTCAAATGAAACAGTAAGTATGCTTCGCGATGCACAATACTGGCCAGCGTTTTCGTACGTTGCTTTGAGTGTGATCATTGGGCTGGCAGCAACTTTTGGCGGAATTTCATTCATCAAATATTTGTAAAATGGTCAATAATCCCGATGCCAGATTGCTTCGTATTTTTATTGGAGAATCAGACAAATATCATCATCAGCCACTTTACGAAGCCGTTGTTTTTGAAGCAAAAAAACAATCGCTTTCAGGCGCAACTGTTACACGCGGCATCATGGGTTTTGGGGCAAACAGTAAAATTCATACGGCAAAACTTTTTGATATTTCAACCGATCTTCCAGTGGTTATAGAAATTGTGGATAGGCTCGAAAAAATTAATTTGTTTATCAAAACAGTGGAGCAACTTTTTGAAGAATCAAAGTCAGGTGGATTGATTACGATTGAAGAAATAAAAGTGATCAGATACCAACCGGGTAATTAGAAAAAGTTCAAAGTTCAAGGTTGAAAGTTTAAAGTTGAGTTTTTTGACTTTCAACAATTAACACTCAATAACCAATAAATAATATTCAATGTACGTTTTACATCCGTGGCATGGCGCAACTTCCGGCGATGAAGCTCCGCAAATTGTCAATGCACTTATTGAAATTCCGCAAGGGTCGAAATCGAAATATGAGATAGATAAAAAAACGGGTTTATTAAAATTAGACCGAATTATTTATTCATCCTTTCATTACCCGGTTAATTACGGATTTATTCCGCAAACGCTTGGTAAAGACGGCGATCCGCTGGATATTTTGGTGATGTGCTCAGAGGCAATTCAGCCTTTATGCCTGGTAGAAGCGTTGGTAATCGGCAATATGCAAATGATAGATTCCGGGCTGATTGATGATAAAATAATTGCAGTTGCGGTAAAAGATCCGGGTGTAAATTATATCACCAACCTGGATGAAGTGCCGCCGCATATTTTTAAAGTATTAAAAAATTATTTTGAACAATATAAAGTTTTGGAAAATAAAAAAGTAGAGATAAACGATTTCCAGGACAAGGAAAAAGCGTTTGAAATTATTAATGAATCAATTCAATTTTATAAAGAAACTTATCCGAAATAACTGAACAAAACCGAACAAACTGAATGAAAAAACTAACACTGGCTGCAATCATCTTTATTGGATTTTCATGCACCAAAGATAAAAATCATGACGATTCGAAAGGTCCTGAATATTATACAAGATGCGGAACTTTATTAACCACGCCAACATTGGATAGTTTCGTTCCTCCAACTTATTACATTACAGCCATTGTCGCCTTTCCTGAAGGAAATGAATTGGTTCATTTTCATGGCGAGGTTACCGGCGATCATGATGGCTCGTGGTTTTTGTCGCGATATGATAAAGACAGTATTTATTGTACGGACCCGATTTTAAAACCGGGCAAATAAAATTGTTGGAATTGTGAATAAGAATCCGGATTATTTCTTTCAATGATGAGAAAACGCTGCATCAGTGAACAAACTTTTTTATATTTTTCTCGTCTTCTCCAATAATTTTATTATTTAACGTGAGCTCGATTTAACGATGCCAAAATTACAGACAAAGTTGTAAAGAATGGGAATCATCTGTTTCAAAGTGACTAGCTAAAGAGGGTTTTTTAGGCATGAAATGATAAGCGCCGATTGCAGCA